>Ga0228710_1001774_pt1 | contig 33086 bp, 13 predicted proteins | sample MedpolnodulmetaG_FD_177995 | JGI IMG/M metagenome (GOLD analysis project Ga0228710, IMG submission 177995) | Root nodule microbial communities from Medicago polymorpha collected in Santa Monica, California, United States - pink nodules | ecosystem: Host-associated > Plants > Roots > Nodule... | reverse complement strand
ATATCAAAGAATTGATGAAAAAAGAAAACTATCTTTGCATCTATGAGCAAATTTTTGGAAGATCAAGAAGCTGCTGCAATTAATTAATTGATTAACAACGTTGCAGCACTCCCTAATCTCACCTTCAGAACCAGTCAACAACCCATATGCACCTTGGCTTTGGCAAACTTTACTTTCCAGATCGCAGCATGTCTGGAATTTTTTAACACTTTTCTCCATCTTCCTCTTTGAAAAAATATTAATAAATTAAATTGTAAACAATTTTGTCGGGTTCCTTTTTTTATGCCTTTAAGACCAAAAAGTTGCTTTTAGGTAGCCAGTATTAGATCTCAGCCATTTAATTTAAATACTAATATATCTATGGATAAGAACCCAACTTTTCCATGGTGGGAAAAAAGAGTCCGTTCCCATAAAAGGCGAGACTAGTCTGCTTATTATCTACATGTGTGAGTTACACTGTGAGTGATAAACAGTATTTTGTACCACGGGGATTGGAAACTCCTAATCAAAATATGCCATATCTATTAAGTTTTGTTGATATGGAATATGTATCATTGCATATTTACTTTTTGTTTGCAGGATAATGAAAAGAAAATTAAAAATATATATAAAAAAAAAAAACAGTATAAGCTTCAATGGTGTAAAGAAAAACATATCTGATCAACGAAATTTTACCAAAATTTCAAATTGATGGAGTATTTGACAATAATTGATGTTGATATCAACTATCGGTGTAAATATCAACTAGTAGTGTAAGCCTTGAGCTTTCGTCACAAACCAGAAACAATAGTTCTTCGAATTCAATTTGTGCATCGATTGCCATTGTGTCTTTCTGTGTAAGCCTTGCGCTTTCGTCACCAACCGGCCCTTTTTTAAGTTACTTTTGTTTAATGCCTCAGAAAAAGTTAACATTTTGTTTAATTCATTTTATTATTAATAATTCGGTCTAAATATTTAGTGTTGAAGACTAATTTGCATCTTCCATTATGTAAAATTTGTTTTCCCAATTTTATTTCTTATTACCTTTATTTTTCATTATGGAGTTAGACAGTTAGTACAAGATACAATACAATACACTTTGTCAAAAAAAAAAAAAAAAGATACAATACATGTGCATTGTACGGGTTTATTTTTATTTAATTTAGGAATATTTATAAAGAAAGTTTTAGAATATATACAGTAAATTGTTATAAATTAACACACATACACGCATATTCCTTTGAAAATCTACTCATATATTGCTTAGTGGGACAGCAATTTTCCTCTCACTTAGTCTTACAATCAACCCTTTGAAGCCATTCATTGTGATCTTTGGGTTCTCTCACCTTTCACTTTCTCTTGTAGCTACAACTATTACATTACTTTTGGAGACACCTTTACTAGTTTACATGGATCTATTTTTAGAAGCAACAGTCTGATGCTCTAAGTGCTTTCAAACAATCTCATGTCTTCCTTACGCATCATTCATCGTATAAATTGATATGGGCTATATATAATCTTTAAGCTGCAGAAAAATGTAAAATTGTCTCTATTCATGTGGTATATTAGTGAACCCGTGCATGTTTGGTTGAGATTTGACAAGAATTGATTCGGAATAAATTGAATTTGTAGAATTTATTCTAACTAAAAATGAGTTGATGGTAAAGTGGTTTGTTTTTTGGTACATTCATGTAAAAGTGAGTTGAATCACGGTTGACGGCCATGAACTTGTGTTTGTTGTTTACGAACCTGAAACCATACATATGATTTAAAACTATAACCAAAACTACTTTAAAAACTGCTTCTCTTTCTCTTACTCTCAGTCCTCATTCTTTTCCCAAAGTCTTTAATCTTCTCCTGGGAGCTTACCAACGTGAAAACATTTATCCCACCTTTCGTCATAACTCTACCTCCTGCAGTGTACATAGAAACTAAATTTGTGAATATCAAAATCATTGCTGTAAGGCCACAAACTTTGAAGATGTCCAAAAAAACTTGCCTCATCATTGTCACTTAGGTCATCAAGACAATCACTGTCGTTGAGGTTATCAAAACAAAAATAGTCCGGCCATTCCTCATAAGTACTCATATCAACAGTAGAGCCATGGCGACCCCAAGGACAAACCCAAGAAACTTCGGATTCTAAGCTCTCTACTTCTGACTTAGCAACTTCTTCTATTTCGTCTTTTGAATGGGGCTTCGTAGCTACCTCTGTTTATTTATTGTTTTGATCAAATAAGAAACGCAAAGGTGAGATATTTCAATATGGCTGAAAGTTAAAAAAGAAAAAGACAAGGCAAAAACATAAAAGAAGACAAACAAAACAACTAAAAAAATATTAATAGAGAATGAAATGAGCTCAATTCTTCAAGTCTAGCAACAATAACAAAATAAACATAACCAAACGTTGAGTAAAACTTACTTTCTACTTCTTGTATCTCATCAAGAAACGGGTTGGTTGTCACATGAGAATTTTCCTCTATGCTCTCTACTTTTTGCTTCTTAGCAACTTATGTTTATTGTTTTCATCAACCAAAGGGTGAGAATATTTTAATATGGCTGAAAGTTAAAAAAGGAAAAGGACAAGACAAAACATCCAAATGCATACTGTAATTCTTTTTATGAAGACTATAAACGAAATTCAGAATATTTATAACACCAAAAACTTATTTAACCGAAAAGAATCAAGAATTAAAAGTTAAAACATACAATTGGTTTATAAAATGAAAAAGAGGGATTTGAGTTACCTATGATTGAAGAGAGAATCGGGTGATGGCAAAGTTCCTTTAAATTTGTTTCCTTATGAATTAATATGGCTGAAATTATAAAAAGGAAAAGGTCAAGGCACAATAGACAAAGGCATACATCAAAAGCCAAAAACGTAATAGGAGAAAGATATAGAGAATGAAATGGGCTCATTTTTCCAAACTTATGTGCATGTTAATACTAAAATCAAGAGGTAGGATTTACATTTTCATAAAGCAGTAAAGGAAAAAGAATTGTATATCGCATGATTTCAAAATCTAAATCATAACAAATGGATTAACAGCAAAATAATTCAACTGCAAAGAATATATTAATACAACATTGAGTAAAACTTACTTTCTGCTTCTTGCATTTTAGCAAGAAACATGTTGGTTGTCACATGAGGTTTTTCCTCTATGTTGTCTACTTTTTGCTTCTTCGCAACCTCTGTTTATTGTTTTGATCAAATAAGAAACCGCCAAAAAGCCAAAAACATAATGAAAATGGACAACACATAACAAAAAAATACGATTGGTTTATAAAATGAAAAATAGGTGAATTGAGTTACCCATTTACGATGCTTGTGAAATGACGTGATGATTGAGGAGAGAATGAAATGAGCTCAAAGTCTAGCAACAATAGCAAGATAAACATAAATATTAACACTAAATCAAGACCTAGCATTTTCTTAAAACATTAAAGCAAAAAGAATTGTATCTCACATGGTTTTAAAGTCAAAATCTAATTCATACATGATGGACCGAGGGCCCGTTTCAAATAGTCTTTATAAAAATCGTTTTTGAAAGATGTCACTTTGAAAAAATATGTAATATTTACTATGTAAAATCTCTAACCATGAATATTTAAGTTAGTGAATGCAAAAATCTCATTTTTAACTTATGTCAAATGAATTTGAAATAACTTTTACTATTTTGAGTACATTTCTAAAAAATCTATTTTTAGAAATACAAAGAAAAATCCATTTTTTAAAAACCTATAACAAACAAAGTAAATTTTTGGAAATTTATAACAACCTTAAGTAAGGCACAATTCAAAGTTACGAAGCACAGATACCGACACAGACACCGACACCGAATATGACTATACCGCTAATTAATTCAGAAAATCACAATTCAGTGTGACTATGTGTCATTGCCGAGTCAGAAACATCCCTCAAACATAGATTCAAAGGTGTCCATATTACAGAGATTCAAAGGTGTTAAACCTAATCCCTCAAACCGGCTTAAACAAAAATCCGAAAAGATTTGAATATTTCCAACAATCACAGAACAAATTTGAACGTCAGTGTGAGTGATAGTTAAATTTCTCAAAATTATGTTGCTGCCCTCAATTAAAAGGTTTTAAACCCTAATTCCTCAAATCTAAGAAAATTCTAAGCAGCACAGTAAAGATTCAATTATCAATCAAACTAAATTCGAAAAAGAAAGAAAATACCTGAATGGTGGAGAACGAACGCGATATGCAACAAAAAAATGGGACAAGACAAGTATAAATCTACAAAAATGGGTTAGTTACCAAATGTGCTATTTATCAAGAGAAATTCGAGAAAGTATAGAAATATTGTTTTAAAAAAATTAAAAATTAATTAGCGATGGCCTATATAAAAAATCACTAACATTTATTTATTTTTGGTTACAACACTAAATTTACTTAAACAACAATTACTAACATTTTCCATAAAAAATTAGAATGCTAACCATTACTTTTGGGGCATTGATTAAAGTAATGAAATAAGTAAGTTTATAGCCAAAAGTGGTGTAAGAAAGAAGGAAAGACTTGTATTTCTAAAACAAAGTTTCTATTGATGGAATCCTTAATCATTGCCCTTAGGGCACCGGTTAGCGAAACCCAAAAAACAATTACTAGTACTAGTCTTTAATAAAATATAGGAGACTGTAATGTTCTACAAATTTTTCCTTTTAATCATGTTTGTTTGTTTGTTTTTTTTGACATAAACCAGGAATTTCATTAATGATGATTGAAATCCTTACGCAGAAAAGGGTAGATTTGGTGAGGGGAACTCTCAACCCAAACTCTACATCCTATTGATTTAGCTAAAACAACTAGATTGTGAGCAACAAGATTACAACTTCTTTTAACAAAAACAATATTACAGTTACTCATTCGGGGCATAATGTCTCGACAATCTTGGATGAGGAAGTCTATGGCTGCAACACGATTCCTTCCTCTGAAACAAAGAACAACCGTTTCTGCATCTGTCTCAACAGTCAGGTTGGGAAAATTCTGCTCCACTGCCCACATAAAATACCACCTAATTCCCAACATTTCTGCCATCAAAGGTGATACCTCTGTCAACTCTTTGCGCGTTGCCGAAAATAGGACATTGCCACTGTGGTTTCTGGCAATAAAGCCCCATCCTGTGCATTAATCATCTTATGTGGCATCATCACAAGTTAAGAAAAAAATGGTGATGCAGCGTCTTCTGCACTAAAATCCCTCATTTGTATTAGGGGTCATCTTCACCCCATAAATAATCTGGAAATAAAAAATGTCTAATCAAATGTTGCAACTGTTCGTGTGTTCGTCCAGTTGGCACATACGACAATGCGAGGTATCATGGTAGTGCTGTGTTTGTAAAGACATGGGTGCTTAGTGCAAATTTGAGGGTGCAACTTAATGGGGTTGAGAAAGATTATGCATATTTGAATGATCACTTAACTGAAAAAACATGTCAGAAGTTTGTAAAAAAAATTATTCCCAAAAAAAAATTGCAAAACATAAATTTTTAGAGTTGAAATTATTCAACTCTAAAAACAGTTTAAATTATTTCTGTTACTTGAAAAACACTTTTAATGATCTAAACTTAAAACCATTCCGTCAATTAAAAAAAAACAACCTAAACTTAGTCTATGTTTGGTTTAGGGTTCAACCGTGATTTTACTTTAAGAGATCTAAACCTTGAAGCCGAACACCCCTAGACCTAGTCTATAGTTAGAATCGCACATGTAGGTTATATAGCCCCAACATTTTGCGACTCAATAAACGTTGGAATTTCAAGAAAATGAGATTAATATTTGATTCAATATTGAAAAATTTATGAAATGAACAGAACTGAGTTTTTATTAAATTATATTCTTGGATATAAAAATTCATGGGAATAGAAAAAATATTCCAAAACGAAGAGTGGGATAAAACATTTCTTTAAATTATCTCGGAATAAATCTCCCATCCTTGTATTCTAAGGAAAGTTATTCCTAATAAATCAAGTAAACATGAAACAAACCCCATTCAATTCAACGTTTTTAGATATATACTAGTTTAGAAAGAAAGTTACCTTGTAAGACAAACAAATTGGTACACCTTAAACAAAATGAATAAACGTCTAATCTAATTCACACCCATGTTAGATCTCAAAAAGATCAAACCAGAACCATGATCGCTCTACTAAGCAGTAATACATTAACCATTCAAAATTGTTCTACTAAGCAGTAATACTTTAAACCTTCAAAATAAATGTAAACTTTAGGCCAAAGTATTATAATGCTACCATGGACGAATAAAAACAAGCTCATCAACACAAGAAAAACACTTGGCTACTAATCTTTAGATTGACAAGCATCAAAAGAAACTATCAGGTGTTCGCAGACAACGAAAGGAAACAACAAAGGTATTTGCTCTAAAATGAAGAACAGCAAACAATTAAAATTATCTCAGATAGAACACAAAATAGAAGTTTAACTAGAGTACAACCAATGTAGATCTCTGCAAAATCAGCTAAACTTAATTTAAAGAAGCTAGCATCAAGCAAAAGCTTATAGCTTAACTTTCAGTTTGTTCCCTCAACCTCCTGATGGTGCTCCGAACAGTCACGGCACTTGCAGTGCTGTCATAATAATGAGAACAAAGTCATGAGACTGACCTTTCAGATTTGAAAAATAAAACATTTAGAAAAGGAATAAGAAAAATTACTTCAAAGTGTAAGCTCCGCCTGCTTTCACTTTACCGCAATCCTTGCATCCCCATATTCCTACAGCCTTTCTCTTCACAGCATACTGCAACAAGTAATTGAGCATCAGAACTTGGCATTTTGAAAAGGCTAGATTAAACCTACTAAACTAAATACTTAGATATTTGACAGATGATATACAACATTACACAAGGCCTACCTTTCCACAAAACTCACAGAAAAATTTGCTGTGCTGACTGACTTCCATCTTTTTAATCTGCTTACGCAAACTAGCACCATAACGGGTACCTAATATCATACAATAAAACCAACAAATTAACTCTCAGGAATTAAAATATCCTTGAAGAGTTAGAAATAAATCTAAATTATATCTTACGTAAAACAAGGAATAGTGCTCTACAAATACAATTCATGAATTGGGTAATAGTTCAGGAAAATCAATTTTCCCCCAAAATATCAAACCAACTAAAATGTAACTACCTAGGGCCTGTTTGGATTGGCTTATTTTTTAGCTTGTGAAAAAATAGCTTATGCAAATAAATAAGCTTTTATGTAATTTATAAGTTCTCACTAATGAGAAATGAAACTTCATAAACTGTTTTAACATAAACTACCTTACATAAAATATTATTTATTTGCATAAGCTGTTTTCCACAAACTCAAAAATAAACCAATCCAAACAGGTCTCTATACAAAAAAAAGCAGCAGCTCATCCCACTAAGTGGGGTTGGCTACATGGATCAAATTAAGTCATAATGTTGGTAAACATATACACAGATATGCATATATCTATGTATAAGAGTGCAAAAGAATAGTTAACATGTCTTGAACATAGTTATTTTCTAGAAAATTTTGATAAGATTAATTATCTAGATCTTAACAACAATACATAGATCATTAATCATCCCATCATAAACTAACAACATAGAATAACATAACAGCAGCAAGAAAATGACAGTAACGAAAACACAAAGACATACCGTATTTGCCAACGATGCCAGCCTTCTTTGTTCTCTTAGTCTGCAAAAAAAATAAAAGCATAAATAAATATCAATTACAAATCGGAGTGAACAACAAAAAATTGAAAATTGAAAGAAATGTTGAGAAAGAGTACCATTTTTAGCTATGGAGTGGCAGCGGTGGAATGCAACAGGCAGAGAAACCCTAAATCACTATCTCGCTCTTTTTATAGAGATCCGCGTTGGGTGAATGGGTGGGTATCTTAGTCGGTCGGGTACAGATCCGATTGATTTCCTTTCTATTTGATTGTGCAGTTGGGCTGATCGGGTACTAGGTTTTTTTGGGACATATGCATTATGATTTCCTTATTTCAAAAAAATTAAGTCTTTTTTTTTTTTAGAGAAAATAAATAAATAAATTAAGTCTCAGTCCTTTGTTCTAAAATCTTATTTAACTTTTTTTTGGGACATCTAATAAATATTTTTTGGAATTTTGATCATCTATAACAATTTTATAGCGTGTCATAATCAATCATAATGTGACATTGTTTATTAGACATATTTTACTGACATGAACGTTATAGGCGACGTAATAAATATTGGGTTAAATATGTTTTAAGTATTTATATTTTGCGCCGCTTTAAAGAATAGTCTCTACATTTCATTAAATGTTTTTAAAATCCTCACATTTTATCTCCGTTGTCAAAATTAGTCTTTGTTGTTAATTCTCTAACAAAATGTTGACGTGACTATTAGTGGGTCGCAATTATTTTAGGGTTAAATATGTTTTTGGTCCTTACATTTTGCGTGACTTTGAAGAATAATACTTATTATTTTACGGATTTTGAAAACATTTATTGAAATGCAAGGACTATTTTTCAAAGTCACGCAAAATGTAGGGACCAAAAACATATTTAACCTTAAAATAATTGGAAACCACTAACTGCCACATCAGTATTCCGTTAGAGAATTAAAAGGAGAGACTAATTTTGATAACAGAGATAAAATATGAGGATTTTAAAAACATTTAATGAAATGTTCTATTCTTCAAAGGAGCGCAAAATGTAAGGACTAAAAACATATTTAACACATAAATATTCTCACGTGATAAATGAATATGTCACATCATAAGAAATAATTTAAATATGGGAAAGGAGATCAAAATTCGGAGGAAAAAAATGTTAAATAGGAGGACGATAGACTAATTTTTAAAAACAAGGGAACTGAAATTTCAATTTTTTAAAAATAGGTGTTTTTCTTTTAAATAATACTCTACTTTTTTCATGTTTGTTATTACATTTTCTCTTTTTTTTTACTTTTAATTATTATCAATTTTAAACCGTTGATCAAAACATATATGTCAAACTATGAAGTCTGGATATTCCAAAACGGTGACGTACCCGTATGAGATACTGATACTCCGCATATACTCGCGAATACGTACACATGAAGTATCGAAATTAATTATTTTAATTTTAAAAAAATATTTTATCAGGTACTTATGTGATATTCTACAGATATACAAAGAATCAAAGATGCTTCACAAATACGTATCATAGAAAAACATGAAGGGTAAAAAAATGAGACAATGTTGTAAAAATTTAGTAGAGATGTATACGATTCAATGTTAAGTATGAATCAATATAATTGCTTCTCGATAAACCACTTAAAATTATAATTATTGTGGATGAAGGTAACGAGAGAGGTGATTCAGCTAATCAATATTAGAAGAAAAAAAACTGTGTTGAGTTATTTTAATGATGTTTCTCTCGATACCCCAACATATGAAATATAATTTGGTTTATAAGAAAACTTTACATTTTTTTTGTTTTGATCACATGTATTATTTTTTAAAATTTTTTACTTTTATAATAACATAATTATGAAGAGTAATCAATGTTTATTTTCTTCAAGTATTTTACATATATGTAAGTTTTATTATAAAATTTTTGTTAACGTATCATAGTTGTATCGTATCCTAAATTTAAAAAAAATTTGTGTATCCGCATACCCGTATCGTACCCGCACCCGTATATGGGCTTCATAGATGTCTAATAACCAAAAGCACTTAAACGAGATGGTAAAGAATCTCTTTCAATTTAACTAGAGGCATTGAGTTCAAATTCAACACTAAAATGCAGTTTTGTTAAATAGAGTTTAATCATCTATTGAGGTCTTACTTGACTCAAATAGTTAGTCTTTACAGTTATGTACAAAGCTATCCGATTTAAACAAAAAAAGGAAAAAAAACCGTATATGTTACGGCATAAAAATAGTTTGATCTTTATACGACAACTAGTTTTAGAGTCACACATGTGAATGCTTGTGATTTTTACCAATCTGTCCATTTTTGTTTGCCCTCCAAAAAGACCATTTGACATAAGGAATATCAATTAGTATAGGTGGCTTGAGACCATCGTAACATCTCGCCCTTCGACGAGTTGGCAAATCAACGAGTCTAGGAGTGTTCGTGAATCTGAGTGATCTGGTCTCCAGGTCCAATCCAACCCACATTTTACCCAAACTCGTTCAAGTTCATATCCAGTCCGAATCATCTGATCATTCAAACTCAAAGTCTTTTGGTTTAGGTGATAAGTTTATGATTTCAAACCTAATAACATGTAAACCCGACTTGTTTAAAAAGATTGTTAATTTTTATTTTATTTTTTATAGAATAGTTTAATGTTTTTATGTTTTAATCTTCAATTGTTTCAACTTAAGAGTAGGTTCAAGTGAGAACATTTTAAATATTAAAATATAGTATAAAATGTTAGAATTTGATGAAATAGAATGTCATTTAATTATGTATTGAACTATCCGTTGACCTAACACGCACCAATCCCCTCATCACTGGGTTGGGTTAACTCGGTTTGACATAATTTTAATCTTTAGGTAAACCAGCCGATAAAAGAAGTACTTCAATAAACTAGTTCACTAAAATTCAAAGTAATATCTAATGATCCTTACATAAGTAATAACACTTTAATAAAGTAAAAAAAAAAAAAACTCTAAGGATAACTGACTTCAATTAAAATTTAGGGGTGTTTGTGTGAGGGCTAAATAAAAGATCATGCAATGAATGAAATAATGATAATTATATTCCTAGAAACTTTTCAAGTTTCAAGAAAAGTGTTTGATTACCGATTTAAAGTCCTGGGAATTATGTTAAAATATATATTAAATTTTAATAAAAAAAAGAGACTCGCAGATTGTTGGGTTGGACCGAATCCGCTGATGGAGAGATATAGGAGGCTGTTTGATTTGTTCATCTTTAAGGACAAGTTGGTGGGAGAGATAGAGTCAAAATACAAGTTAAGGGGACGATGCGAATGCCTGGAGGTGGAGGCGTAGGTTGTTGGCCTGGGAGGAAGAGTTGGTGGGGGAAGTTAAGCTTTTACTTTCTAATGTGTCTTTACATGACTCTAGACCATATGTTTGGCTTTGACGTTCGAATGCTGAAGACGATTATACTGTTCGCGGTGTGTATCAAATGCTCATGAGGCAGGAGATGCATGATCGTGATGACCTCCCGGATGCGGTGTTGCATAAAAATGTTCCTTTGAAGGTTTCAATTTGTGTGTGACGCTTTTTACGCAATAGATGGCCAACAAAGGATAATCTAAGGAGGCGCGAAATTATTCCCATTGATTCTCAACTTTGTGTTTCAGGGTGTGGTCAAAATGAATCTACAACTCATTTAATTATTCATTGTCCTCATTTTGGCTCTCTTTGGCAATACGTGAAAAATTGGCTCAGAGTGTATTTTGTGGATCCCCAAAATGTTTTGGATCATTGTCATCAATTCAGGTATTCTTCAGGTGGTTATATCCCTTGTCGCTCATTCCTTAACATGATTTGGCTCTGTTGCATTTGGATCCCTTGGAATGAACGGAACCATCGGCTGTTCTTAAATAAAGTTAAATCAATTGTGCAGCTTTTCGAAAATGTTAAAATCACTTCTCTTAACTGGTTGAAAGCTAATAATGTTTGCTTTCCTTTGGTTATCATATGTGTTTGCAGCAACCCCTTTGTTTGTTTGGGGGTTGGCCGACTGTTGTTTTTTATCTGTATCGACTTATCAGAACTGGTTACTGTAATTTTGTTTTGCTTCTTTTGGTACACATTGTGCTAAAAAGCATAACTTTTTGTTAATATATCTCATTTTGGCTTGTTAAAAAAAACATTAATTAGCCATGAACTGTTCAATTATTTACTCGTCGTAGGCGTTCAGATCCTCTCCATTTCCTTAGTAAATGGGGATCGATATTTCTTTATCCAATTGAACGCCATGTGGCATTAAACTTAATCAATGGCTAGGATTTTTTTGTTAAAACCTGTATGAATATTTTAATTTTAATTTTGATTGAAATTAAAAAAGAGGAAAGAGAAGTCGCAACTCAGAAACTCCCTTCTCTGTCGTTGACCCTTACGTCGTCTGGGTCACCGTTCACCTTCTTACACATTTATCTCCTACCTCCATCTTATGTTTCTCGCCATTGATTTGTCATGTTCGTGTCATCTCCCGTTTAACTAGACGATTGTGTTGATTTGAACTGAGCTACTCAATTTTCATATTTTTTTTCTATGATGTTTGAATTGATGATACCCAACTGTTTATACTTAATTTATTTGGGTAATTGACATAATGATGTTGAGTTTGGTTTTCTGGAATTACATACATCCATTAACAGTGCATTCTCTGCAATGAGAATGAGTGAATTTCTTACCCATGGAATGACAAGGAGGTTGTCGACGGCCAGAATTAGCTTTATGCATGTTGCACACAACTCATGGTACGTCGTCGACACGAGAGCGCGACGGCGAGATAAAACAACAACATTAAGGAGAGTGTGAGACATGTTGGCAGGCAGTGAAGGTATGGTTTGACGTGGCAGGTAAGCTTGACGATGATATCGTCGTCGTTGTGGGTTTCGTGGTTAGCAACAAGTTTGGCATTAAATTTATTTATTATTTATTAAATTTTAATTCTTTTAAAGAGAAAATATATCCTAGTCATTGATTTCGATTTATGGCACATGGCGTTCAAATGGGTAAAGAAATGTCGATCCCCATTTTCTAAGAAAATGGAGAGGATCTGAACGCGTGAAATAGATTAATTCTTATATATTATTTATCACTGGGTATATTATTTTTTGTTCCTTCCTACCAAAAAAGCAGCAATTTTTTCTTCTTCTTCTGATCCTCTACTTTTAAGAATGTAACTTTTATCTCTGAAACAAGATGGCATTTAGCCTAGGAATGGAGAGTTCTTTCCCATCATGGGAAAGATTTTCCTGACCATTAGATTAAATAAGAAACACAATTTTATGATAGTCTCTCATCACTAGATTTTCATCTTACTATCTTCTCCAACCACTCTCTCTCACCCACTATCTTCATCTTCCATATATTTCAATAGAACACCTTTCACTGCAAAATTTCTTCTCCACGCCTGACTCTTCTCTTGTTCTTTTTTTCTTCTTCTTTTATTCATCAACTAAATCAGGGAATTAATTTTCTCAGTTTTGCTAGTTATGATTATCAAGTTACAATCTTATCTTATATGTTCAAAACAAAATCTTAGTATAAACATAAGATCGTGTCATACATATGAGCTTATTTACCTATCATAGGAAGCTCATACAAGTTATTTTTCATATGAGTCTAACAAAACAAAATAAATAATAAAAAACATCTTTCATTGATGTTCTTCGGAACCAAAAATTTTGATAAGCTTTTCCACATCAAAATCAAAATAATTATCCTATAGAATTTTATTTCTCTTCTTGTTTGTTGTCTTGGCCAATGCAAATTTAAGAAAATACAATGAAGCTTGTTGTGGTGGTTTTCCATATCCGAATCTGTTCTTGTTGTGATGTTCCAGATCTCAGATTTTAGAGAGAAAAGATTGGTGAAGATGAATTATTTGTTTGAAGAACAACATAAATGAATGAATGAAAATGAATAGTTGGGTTTCAGATTAGATTCTTTTCTCTCAATTTCTCAAATTTGTTTCAAGAATATTTTTGAAGGGAAAAATAAATTGAGAGATGTAATTTTCATAGGTGAAGATAATAAACTGAGTTGTTAAGGTTAGAGATGATGTGAAAAAAATATATAGTGTGGATAGACTATAATAACAATGGTGGTACTACTCAATCTCATGGTTAAAAAAAGGCTTTCCCATGGTTGGACCCATTCCCATACTAAACCCCACCCTAAAACAAATGGCCACATAGGACAGTGGCTAAATAAAACACAAGTGACTCTAAAAAAAATTGAAATATGAAATAAATCTTTTTAAAATTTTCCTATAGACCAATCCATCACCTACCCCCTACTTAAATTAGGGGTTTCAAATCTTGACTCGTTCCATCTAAAATAGCGGGTTAAACTGGTTTAACCACATCTCGATGATTCTTTCTTCTTTTTTTGAACAACAACCGGTTCTTTCTATTTAATTATAATTCGAATGTTTGACAAAGTAATTATCAACATCATGCTTGTATGTGTTTTAAATCATAAAAGAACCATGTAATCACATATTACTTTCAACTCTATTACTTCTCAACAAGAAAATAATAGTATTTCAACAATGGACCCTCTAAAAAAACATATTTACAATGGACCCTCTAAAAAAAAACATATTTACAATGGACCCTCTAAAAAAAACATATTTACAATGGACGTTATATGTGTATGTAATTGTTAAGCCAGTAGGAACGAATTACCTCAAGTTGGTGTTAGTTTAGTTAAAAAATTATCATCACATACTTGCCACCTGTTTCAACCCTATTAAATCATTCGTGAAGTGTGCAAGCATAGTTGGTAAAGAACCACGTTTGCATGTACTCACCAAAAAACATTTCCTTATTTAATTATCAAAATCCAGAATAACATTTGCATGATAAAACCAACCTATCTAGGAGAAGAGAAATCGAACAACTTGCAGAAAAAACTTAGTCATGAAAATTATGAGCTTGTTATTTGTTATATTCCTCCTGGTGGAATTTATTTCACCAATTGTCTCAATAGAAGATCATGCAAGGGACCTTATTGCAGCCACGGAGGAGATGCAAAGAGCAAATTACTTCACATTTGTAATGTTAATCAAAATGTCTCCACCCGACACAAGACTTGAAGGAAACGTGACATTCTTGATGCCAAATGATCGAATGCTCGCAAATGTAACTCTTCAAGAAGAATCTCTTTCTGAATTCTTGTTAAGACATTCAATTCCATCACCTCTACTCTTTGACACCTTGAAACAATTTCCTAGTGGCACAACCGTTCCTAGTTTATTGCCAAACTGCATAATGAGAATATCTAACAATGGTAGGAAAAATTTTGTTGTCAATAATGTAAAGATTATTAGCCCAAATATATGTGTGTCTGGATCTTCAATTCGATGTCATGGTATAGACGGGGTCTTGTCACAAACATGTACATCACCTCCACCCCTACACAACAACACAAACACTTCTTGTGAAGCATCACCTCCAATTCCATCTCCTTTGTTCCCTTCACCTCCTTATATTGGAGACAACCTTAACCCTCCTGTATGGATTGCCCCTAGTCCAACTATTTCAAATGGTGAAAGACATGAATATTCAGGGTCTCCTCGTTGGTTTTTTTATGATGCATATTTGATATTTGCAGCGTGCCTTATGTTTTCTTTCTTATGAATGTATTTGTGACCTGCTTGACATTGTCTAGTATTGTAGTGATTTATTTTCTTTCTTCTTTCTGTTAAAATTAGTTTCATTGTTATTTAGTTGGCAACATAATTACGAAACGATAAAATGATTGAATTGTATTGAATATATTGATTGAAAAGATATATAATGATGTTTAATAGACTCAACTTTTCTTAAAAGTTATGGGTCAAATTTGTTTATTTTTTACATTATTTGGTCTTTCTAGTTAAAAATAAAATTCACCATTATAAAATTTTAATTAATTTGCTTTGTTGATAAAACATGTACATATATATGTGATTAGTTTGAGTGGTAAGAAGCATGGATCTCGACTCAAGCATACGGAAAATATAAAAAGTTAGAAAAAAATATAAAAAAATAAAGTTTCTTAATATTGTAAAATACTTAATAGAATGACCACTTTTTTTAAGCCTTTTTTTATATAATGACACATATTGTTATACTTCACCTATTTCAAATTATATGTCATTTTAGAAATTTAACATATATTAAAAAATACAGTTAATTTTATATGAAAAAGAGTAATAACGAGTTAGTATTTTACTAAAATATAATTCGTTAATGATATGAAAAATATAAACTAAAATAAATTGTAAAGATAAAGTAATAAGTAATAAATGACATATCGAGAAAATAAACATTAATTATTCATTGACATTGTAAAATAACATGAAATTTAAAACAACTTTTTTTATTTTATTAAAAATACATATAATCTAGAAGTGAAGGAATATATGATAGTTTGTGTTGTGTTGTTCTGATGAAAAGAAAAGAAATGATTTTTTTTTGAGAGAAAAAGAAAAGAAAGGCTTAAATGCATTTTTCACCCTTATGTTTCAAAAAGTTGCGATTTTGGCCCACTTTAAAAAAAAAAGGATATTTTGACCCCCTAACTTTTGGCCCTCTTTTGATTAGCTAATTTTGATGGAGATTATGACAATTTCTCAGTCTTTGATGGTGTAAACTGACATGGGGATAGAAGGATGCTGATAAGTGGAGTTCAAAATGGCATGATGTAACTTTTGGCCCCCCTAAAGAAGGATCAATTTATCAGTTTGGACTCCACTTATTATGTCAGTTTGGACACCATGCAAGTTTGGACTTCACTTATCAGCATCTTTTTATTCCCATGTCCGTTTACATCATCAGAGACTGAGAAATTGGCATAAAATCAGCTAATCAAAAAAGGTCCAAAAGTTAGGGGTCAAAATATCCATTTTTTAAAGGGGACCAAAATCACAACTTTTTAAAACATAGAGGTGAAAAATGCATTTAAGCCGAAAAGAAATGATAGTTTGTGGTGTGCAGTGTGCTTGCTTATAGTGATGAGATTAGACAACAACATCAATCTTATCTTTGGTAAATCCATGTCTCCCTTCTTTCTTCTGCAATATGCTCGATCATCGCCAGGGAATGTGGCAATAAAATAAAATCATGATCATCACCATCTACCAACCGGTGGGGCCAAACCCAATTTATGGTTTTTCTAATTAAAAATGTCAGCATGGAAGTTGTTTGATTAATATATTTTTTTTTTAAGATTTTTTTTTGGAAACTTTTTTCTCTCTTAAGATTTGGATATAGATTTTTAACTTCTTGACTCCTTAGGGTCCGTTTGATGGTTATGATATGATAGATACAGTATATGATATAAAACTAGATAAAGATAGGATACGATAAGGACATGATAAACATTAATCATATCATGTGTTTGATGCACACATGATAACAAACATGATATCATTGTAATTAAATGAAAAAATTGCTCTCATAATTAATTAAATATTGTAAAAATGACATGTTATTAATTATAATAAAAAATATATGCTATCATTATTTTAAAAATGACAATATTTTAAAAATGACAAAATATCAAAATAATAAATAAGGATGATCTTCTAATCCCATCAGGATAATTTCTAACCCAGTCTATTCTCATGATAGAAATTATAAAGGAAAGTGAAGATAGGATAGGAAAATGGTTTATTTTATCTTATCTCTTTGGTGCATCAAACATGAGAATTAAGCAGGATATGATTAATGTATCATATCATGTCTCCCTATCCTGACCATCAAACATACCCTTAATCTCTTAACTCAATCATGCATGATTGGTAGGTTAGTTTTAGAGAAGTGATACATTGAGCACCATAGTTGACATGTACCACTTGTACACCCAGACAATTGTGACATATGTCCATGTGGCCCCACACACAAAAACTCATATTTATTGTCTCACACACACTCTCACATGGGGTGATATATTGTATGTATGGAGAAAATAGTGTCCATGAAACATTATCCTTAGTGTTATGTAGGGACGGATACATAGAGGCTGTGTGTGGCTAAAGCCCCACATGTCATTTCTTTTTTATTTTTATTTTTAATTTTAATAATAGATATAACACAAAAAAACAGCTCGATAAATGAGTAAACTATCTCTTTTTACGGTGTGTTTCATGTTTGAATCTCGCAAAGTCATTTGCACCTTCTGATGTGAACAAATTATTGAGAATGAGTGAGTTCTATTCGAATGATTTAATAGATGTGCCGGAAGTGGCGTTACACTATCAACTTAAGAATTATGTTACAAATGTTCGATTTGACCCAAAATTTGCTAAGTTGAAAGGGCTTTCAGATCTTTGTGCAAAACTTGTAGAAACAAATAAATGCAACACATTTGCTATGGTTTATTAACTTTTGAAGTTGACTTTGCTCTTGTAGGTGACAACTGTAAGTGTTGAATGTGTTTTTTCATTATAATGTATTGTCCAAATAATGTTTTTGTTTATTTTTAATACAATCTTTGAAAATTTTGCCCCACATGCATCAAAAGTCTAGATCCACTCCTGGTGTTATGCACTGGCGGAATCGGGGGTGGCGAGGGGAGCCTTGGCCACCCATCTTAAAAAAAAAAAAAGTTTTATACCCTGAAAATTTATTTAGTTCTTATGACTTATGAGGAGTATTTTGTCAAGTCATTGATTAGTAGTACAATGTCATAGTTAACATAAGTGGGATCATGATAAAGCAGAAGCTTAGTGTTAGTGTGATGAGTATTAAGTAATGTTAATTGTTTTTGCCAAATAAGTTATTTGTTTGGCTATACTACAACTTGTAATCTCCCATCAAATTAAACAATAATAGAATTTTCAAGTCCAAGCTGTCTCACATCAAATTACACAATAATAGAATTTTCAAGTCCAAGTTGAGAAACACAATAATACAATAAATAGAATTTCCAAGTCTAAGTTGAGAAACAAAATGGGACCTGAGTTTCTAACAGATAGCATGTCAGTATATATTGAAAGGGAAATTAATGTATGTATTAGTTTCGAGTCAATTATTGATGATTTTACGTCATTTGGAAAGCTAAAGTGTCACTTTAAGTATTTAATGATCGACTTTGTATATTATGTAGTTTAAATTTTGAATGATCGATTTTTGGTTTATTTTAATTTAAATGTGTTGTATGCAATATGATTTATATATTTTAGTTTATTATTTTGATGACGGCCACCCCAAACTTTTTTGTCTCACTCCGTCACTGATGTTATGCTAGTACACAAATTAACTCATTGAATTGCTACATAAATCCACACACTTCATCTATAAAAATACTTAAATACCTTTTTTCATTTCAATATAAAAACACCATCTCTCTATGTCTATCCGGTACAACTTCGTCTTATACAATTATGTCATGTCTTGTTCCGCCTAATACCTATTATTTTGCGAATCAGATAAACTCATGGACTCAATTGCCTGTCTAACTCTATTTTATTTATAAGACTCATGCTCTTTTTCTTTTTGTCAGGACAAAATTCATGTGTGATAGTGTGTTGGGGGATTGATGTAATTATTTCAACAAAAAGACGTAAATGAATAAGATGAAGGTTGGACAAAAAATTTAAATGATTGAGTTTAATTAGTTAATGAACTTTTTTTTACCATGATTCATTTACAAGTATCTGATTTTTTTTTAGATTTTATTTTGCCCTACCATTTTATTTTATGAAAACCATCGTTATATCAAGAATCAAATCAAGCGACCATACACGACTCAACACATCAGCAAAGTTTTAAAATTTAAGCGGCCAAATTCATTTAGAACCAAAAATACTAAAAAAAAACAAAAATATCTCCACAAAATTTATGAAAAAATAATAATCACGATTCACGAGGGAGAAGAAGACCGACCCAACAATGTTTTGTTTATTCTTCACGAACAACAACACTATAATCTATTCTCCTTTCATTTCAAAATCAAATTATCCTAAACGCGCTTCTGATCCCTTAAAATAAATGCAGCACTCTGTTTGGTCGCAATACAAAATCTAATCCACATTAACAGAATCCGATAATCTACATTGTAAAATCTTCATCCAAACAAATCTTAACCTTCCTTATTCAGATCTCGCCGTTAGTGCAGAATCTGACGGTTGAGGTTGATCATCGTTAAAAATGGATCAGTTGTCGGCGATCAGCGAGGATCTGGCGGAGATCGATGGACGCGTCGCCGACAATTTCCGCGCTCTATCGTAAGAATCTAATCAAATCCTCCATTGTTTTGATTTCCGCTTCAAATTTCTGTTTCATGCATCGTTTTTTGAATCGTCATTGTTGATTTTTTGTGCAGAAATGGATTTCAGAAGCTGGAGAAAATTAAGGATGCGAGTAGAAAGAGCAGGCAATTGGAAGAACTCACCGAGAAAATGCGAGAGTGTAAAGGGTAATTTTTGTGTTTCATTCGTTGTTTACGATTGAAATGTTCATTTTTTATGTCACGTGATGAAAGCTTTGTTACAATGTTGAGCTTGATGTTGTTCATTTTATTGGCTAGAGTTGAGAGTTGTTTGCATTTTCCAGATCTGTGTTCAAAATGTGATAAAAATTATTAACCAGAAAGATCATCATGATTTTAATATTTTTGTTTGATTGTATAGAATTGATTTTTCTGGCTGAAAATGAGTTGATTTTAGCTAAAAGTGATCTATGGTCAGTCAGTCAGATGCATTTATATAAAAGTGGGTTGAACAATAAATTTAAAGTTAAAAGTCAATTGTAGAGGCTAAAACTCGAAATTTTAGCTTAGAAACAATTTTGGAAGCAAAATCAATTTTACTCGACAACATCCATACATGTCAAAATTAATTCTACTATGGAATCAATTTAGGCTCATCTAAAAGTGGAACCAAACGTAAGTAACTCGTTTTCAATACTTTTAAAAGGTTAATTGTTTGATTCCATTTTGGCATTGGAAGCACACCAAGTTTTGATCCATGAATTACCGTGATTAGTGGTTTGGCTCTTTGCTTACTCTAGTTGGATCTGTTTTTTTCAGGCTTATCAAAGAGTTTGATAAAGAAGTCAAAGCTTTGGAGGCTAGATTTGATAGAGAAACAACCAAATTTTTGAATGAGAAAAAACAGTCAATGGTAAGATGTTTAGCTCTCGATACTAACATGATATATACTTTTGTGTTTTGACCCTTAATTTTGCTACTTCATGTTTTAAGTTTATTGGTATAATGGTATCTATAAATTCTAAATGCAATTCATCCTATTACTAACAAGAATTTACATTTTTGTTGCAGATCAAAGAATTGAATTCATATGTTGCTTTGAAAAAACAGTAAGTGAGAACATCATTTTGCTTCTTTAGAATCTCATTTTGTTCTTGCTCAAGTGGAATGCGTACCTTGATAGCATCAATAAGTAAGTGCCTGTGTTTCATTGCAATGCAGATACGCTTCAAATATTGAGAATAAGCGAATTGAACTCTTTGAGGGGCCCAATGAAGGTTACACAGAAGAAAATGTCTTGCTAGCTTCCGGTTAGTACGCTGGCTTCTTCATATCGATTATGCTAATGTTTATGTATCACATCATGTTTTCAGTAGTCAAATTCCATGATCATTTAATTTCTCTAGGCGTGACATTATTTATTAAACACACTTTATATTTAGTAATTTAGTCAATGGATATATTTGTTAGTTACTCAGTTTTTAGACAAGGCCTGGGCTTCTACCTTCTTGTTATGCTTGATTTATACAACTCGTGGTTGTATTCATTCCACACTTGTATTGTGACATCGCCTAAGTTTAGCAAATATTAATACAATCTAGGAGGAAGCATGGATAGAAAAATATGACTGTATGAGCGGAGGAGTCCTCGATGTTTCAGTGAAAGTCAGAGATTAGAAAAACTATCATACTTCTGCATTATTTCATATTGGGAGATGGTCTACGTCGCTTTGATATGTAGTATACACATTACTTGAAATTCAACATGCATGCATGCTTCATAGTTTAAGTTCCTTTCTCGCACTTCTATGATCTTCATCCTTTTTTACATACATTTTTTTTTTGTGTAGAAAAGCTTCAATATAAAGTAAAAAAAGAAAATAAAACTGTAAAATATATTGTCTGTTTCAGCTATTGTTTGAAGGGGTCTGGCCTATTTCTGCTCTTAATATCAATAGCTTATCTTTTCTGCTTTTTCTGTCAGTTAAAAACACTTATGTATTTTGGCTGTCAACCTTTAAAAGTCGGAAGTAGTTTTAAATGAAATACAAGCTATTTTGGTTTTTGCCACATGACCAAAGAAGATTTAATCTGTTTACCATTTTGGTTAATTTGGAGCATTTATGATGTATTACAGCAATGTCAAATGAACAGCTAATGGATCATGGGAATCGGATGATGGATGACACAGATCAAGCCATTGAGAGGGGAAAAAGGGTCGGTTTATACCTTGAATATCACTATTTTTTTCTTTCCAAATACATAGACCACTGGTGATTTTATAATTTGCTATAGTATTTTATTTGTCCTAAAAGCAAATGTTGTTGTTTGATGTTGTAAAAGCAAATGTTGTAGCTCCACATATTACGCTTGCTTTACTTTTCATTGTCGTGATAATAGCAGTTAGTTAAGAAAATATATGGATATTAGAACACAATTTATTTGCTAGTGATGAATTTGACCTTCAAGTAATATATGGTCTTTCTTTTTTGTCAAACTGTTGTCTTGGTTGCGTCCTATTGTTTGTTGTTTGATGTTTATTGTTTATTTAGTACCGTCTCGTCATTTTACTTCCATAAATATCTTATGACAATTTAACTATCTCATTCGCAAGTTCCTTCTCATTTAAATTAAAGAATACATTAAAGTTTGTTGTGTTTATATTAATATAACATTATGCTCCTGAAACATCACCTTCCCAACCTTGATTTTTATTCATATACAAGCTTGAACAAACTTAATTATGCATTTCCACAACGTCCTCTCTGTCTGCTCTCCAAGATATTGCTTAATCATGGAATCAGTGAAATAAGGATGAAAAAGTGTGAGGAAGTGGAGACAGAATATTTCTATATTTTGTTTTCAAAGGAAACACTAGTTTTTGTCTTACATAACCTTGTAGTCTTAAATTGTGTAGCAAAGTTGTTATTTAAACACCTCCTTGGGCACATGTGGAAAATATGTGCATTTTATATTAATTCACTTTAAATTAAACCACAATTGAACTCCATGTCCCCTCTCCTCCTCTAGAAGTTTGATGGACAGTGGAAGTTGTGAAAGAGAACTGAAAAATACTAAATGATGTTTGATTTGAATATTCTGGATATACAAATTCTGTTGTCTATTTCATGTGGATAAAGATGGGAACTTTGCTGACAGTTTATTTCCATGAACCCTTCTGCAATAGATTGTTCAAGACACGGTAAATATTGGTACTGAGACTGCTGCAGCTCTTAAGGCACAGGTATGAATCTTATGCATAGACTTCACCCCAGAAATAGTCGAAGAAAAAAAACTTGATTTTGACATGGGTACTAAGGGCTGTAACCTCTTCCTTTTGTAGACAGAACAAATGAGCAGAGTTGTCAATGAGCTGGATTCTATCCATTTTTCTATAAAGAAAGCATCTAAATTGGTCAAGGAAATCGGTAGGCAGGTCAATTTCTACAGAATCCACATCATTTTGTTCAGTATAGTTCCTAACTTACTTTATGAATCATTCATTGATAAATTTGCTCGCATTTTTGTAATAGGTTGCTACTGACAAGTGTATTATGGCATTACTTTTTCTCATCGTCATTGGAGTAATTGCTATCATTATTGTAAAGGTAAGAGAAATTTACTTTCTAAATTATGGTTCAATTCAGAAACACCATCTATTGTTGCTGTGCTTCATGGTGAATTTATTGGTACCTAGATTTGCCTTGTTTACTTATGGTAGAAATTGATCGACAGCACGTGGATGAAGCATTTATGTTGCTTATGAAGCATAATATATTGATTTATTGATTAACCATGAAAAAGAACCCGTCCACTAGTCTTCACTAGGCATAGCTTTTGATGGCCTTTCACAGATTTATAGCTTTTAGTTTATGTGTATGTATTTTTATGATGTTGAAATTTTCTCAGATTATGATATTTGTAAGCACAACAAACAAAATTGCATTTCAAACTCTATTCGGTGTTTTTTGGGTTGTTAACAGACAGTCAAGATCAGGATGTCTTGATTTTTGTGTGTATGAATGTGATCTTATAAATGCCAATTTTCTTTTTGTAAACACCACCTTGGTTTCAGTTTACCTTGTAAAACTAGATTCAAGAAGTTACTTTCTTGCCAAACTGCTCATTTTACTGATTGATAGATTCTCTGACAATGCTCAAATTATGACTTACTATGCTAAATTTTATCTTTCAAAATTTCAGCTTGTACATCCAGAGAACAAGGACATTCGCGACATTCCAGGATTAGCTCCTCCTGTGGTCACGAACAACAGAAGACTGCTTTGGAATCACGATTGATTATTTTAAGTGAAGATTGTGACGAACTTAGATGTGTGACAATTGTTTTGGGAACACACACAAGCATTAAAATGAACATTGTGATGATCTCATCATATTGATTTTGTGCTCTTTGGTTTCATGGCGATGAGAATGGATGCAGCTTTTGCTCAAAACAATGTTGTCAATAATTGTGTTGTTACATAATAGTGGATTGGTTAGTTGACCTGAAGCATGAGAGAGCATTATTGATCTAAGCCTGTACGTTTAATTATTTTTCTTGAACTGAACAATTTCTACTCGACGGGTTTTTATCTGTCGAATCATAGGGAAAGCTAAACAAACGAATCCTCTCGGATTGTTTGTTGATTGTGTTGTTGTCAATCTTGTAATATACAGCGGCTTTTATTTTTTTTTTTGTGTACCGTTCTTACAAAAATACTTGATAGTATAAGTATTATTGATTATAATATAATTCAATGATTTATTTACGCTTTAATCTTTACAAATTTTATAGTTTTGACCTAAATTTTTAGCCAAAGTTGAGACAGGTTGTATAGCTTAGCTAAACCAACCGTATCTTTTTTTAGATTTTAGGTTTGAAAGGTGGCCAATGTTATTGTCGCCATGCATAACATCCCTATTAGCGTGGACACTCTCTATCATCATCTTTGCTAATTTGACACCCTATGACAATGTTGGATTTGAGAAATCTTGTGGTTGTGCAACATCGAGGTTCGATCAAGATCCAAGGACTCAAATTTTAATAACATTGTTTATATGAATGACAAATGTTGTCATTTTGTTAATACGAGGAGTTTATCACTAAAATTTATACGTTTCTCTTCAAACCAGTTTATCACTCCTTTTCAACAAGACATTTTGACTCATTTTGCAATTCAAATGCGAGTTGTCACACTGTGTTGGCAAATGCATATTCTCAACTTCTGGAAATCCAAATTCCACTTAGTCACCATCATTATGTGAGCTTAGTGGATTGCCTCGTGTTGGAAAAAATACGAGGCTGTCATGTTTTTAAAATTCCATCCATGATTAATGCTTCATTTTTTAATATACGATTTCCAATTGTGTGATTTTTATAATGTGTGTGTGTGTTTTTATTTATAAATATGTGTGAATTGAGTCTATTATATTTGCAGCATATCTATATGTCTTTATTTGCTTACTATAATCCCTAATCATCTAGAGTAGTTATTAAAAGAAACTCTAATAAATTCAGCAAATAAATAAAGGACACAAATCTTTACACTATTACTAAGAATATGCATTTCATAGTAGAGGAATGCTAGCGACACTCTCTTTTAGATACTCTCTCTAATACTCACTTTCTTATTGGTTTAAATCATTGTGAGTCTACACTTTGGAAATAGAACCCACACAAAGTGGTGGGACATAAATGTATTACATCCAATAAACGAGTGAGTGCTAGAGAGAGTGTTCAAAAGTGAGTGTCGCTAGCATTTATCTTCCATAGTAATCTATTAACCTCCTCCATGTATTCCACTAAACATAGAGTTTTGATTGGTTTCGTTGTCTATAACCATTTGAACTAAATTACCTTTTTTTTTATTTTTTTACAAACACTTGAACTAAATTACTTGTTTACCATCTTCCTATATTTTTACTTCACTTCTCAACCATGATGTTTTATTACCGAACAACAGAACCTAATTATGGGACCGCATGTGTCCAAATTGCGTGTAGAGAGACAGCACATGAAATGAAACAATTTCTATGTCCTAAATAACAGGTTTGAAAGGTCTTTGTTTCTTCTTCATGTTCTTCTTTCACTTACGTCTTCAACGCGCTCTCACACTCCCGTCTTTATCTTTATCTCAACCACTTCTCCTCTGTTCCCATTCCCTTCATTTAATCACCGTTTCCCACTTTTCTTCTTCCTCTTTTCCAAAATTTCACTTTTTCTCTTTTCAACCTTTCCCTTTTCTACAAAACATTCATCAAATTCACAACAAGGAGGCTCTTGGTAACTTCATGATCACAAAATGAAGTGTTTCTTCTTCAAAGAGAAATCCAAATCAGCTCCTGAATTGCAGAACAAGAACAAGAACAAGAGTCCCGCGTCCAAACGGGCAGCAAACTCTACTGGCTCTATATCTTCTACCAGGAGTGTGAAGGATTTGTATAGAGAGAAAGAGCAAAGCTTCAGAGTTTTCACTTTTCAAGAACTTAGAGATGCTACCAATGGTTTTAATAGGATGCTTAAGATTGGAGAAGGGGGTTTTGGAAGTGTTTATAAAGGATCCATTAAGCCCCCTGATGGACAAGGTGATCCAGTTATAGTTGCCATCAAAAGGCTTAACACTCGTGGATTTCAGGTATGGATTCTTCTCTTTTTGCTTATGTATTTTTATTTTTTTTACCATGCTTGATTTGGTAGGTGTTTATTGCTTCAATACATGTTGTTACATTTAATTACTTTCATTTTCTTAAATTATTATCGGTGTTTACGTGTTGAGGTTGTGTGTCTGTGTTTGTGCTTCATAGTTTTGTTCTCTTGTGACTTGTGAGTAATAATAATTGAAAGAGGTATCATTGAACATGGACCCTTGTGAAGTTGATATAGTATTCACATGCTTTGATTGATTTAATTTGTCGTGGCTAAGAGTTTTAGTGTTTGATTGTACTCCATTATTGTTGTCGTCTGGTGAAGGAAATTTTGACCTTTTGGGTCCATGGCTGTTTGGACCTATATAGTAATACTACATATAGAATGGACAAATTATTTGCTGTACTGCTATGTTATGTTATAGTACTGTCCTTTATTTTTATCCACATGTGGGTGCTTTCTTTGGTTAAGTCTTCTGGTTGAACTTTTCTAAAGTGAGAACTTAAATAGGACCTTAAGAAACATCAATGTGATAGTTGCTTAACATGTTTTAAGGGTTAACTTCAAGCAGAAGATATATTTTAGCAATTTATTTGCATATACATTGTTGTTTTTGTTCATTGACAGAATCTAATATTCATCTTGCTTTGCGCTATAAAAGAGCAATGGTGGTGATTGTAAAAGTTCTCAGTATAATGTTTATAAAGAACAACAAGAATCAGATAATTTTTTCAGCATACGACTTGAATGATCTCGAGTTCTATCAAATCATTGGCATTGTTATTACTTCTTTGCCACTGAATTATCCAAATACTTGTATTGTACTTAAAAAATATAGCTGCATCCTTATACTTGTTTTCTTTTCTTGTAAAAGGGTCATAAAGAATGGCTTGCAGAAGTTCAATTTCTCAGCATTGTTAATCATCCAAATTTGGTTAAGCTTTTGGGATATTGCTCGGTAGATGGAGAAAGAGGAATCCAACGGCTGTTGGTGTATGAGTTCATGCCGAACAGGAGCTTGGAAAATCACCTTTTTAGTAGAACTCTACCTGTCCTTCCTTGGAAAACAAGATTGGAGATCATGCTTGGTGCTGCTGAAGGATTAGCTTATTTGCATGAGGGATTGGAGATACAGGTAGCTCAAAATATGAGATTTGTTGCAATATCATTTAACTTAAGTGTATGCCATTATTTATTTAACTTTTTCCAATGTAAACATAATATTCACATGTTTCTCATCATTGTCATTCTCTGTGTTGGAACATTCTTAATAATGATGCGGAATTCAAAAGTTGTTTTGTCACAAATGTTACTAGGATATGCAAAGTTACAAATATAATTTGTTTATTTATTCGCTCTCAGCTAGCTTGCAGCTATCTACTGTAACTTCGTTCACTATACGCCAGTTTATCTACTATTTGTTACTTTTTGCCGGACCTCCCAACAAATCTATAGGCCTAATGTGAAATGTGTGTGTAGAATGCAAATAATTGTTAAGGTTTTGATTGCAAATTGTATAATTGAATAACAACTTGTGGTTGATAATCTTTTTATTTTTATGCTTGGAAGGTGATCTACCGAGATTTCAAATCTTCAAACGTTCTACTGGATGAGGATTTCCACCCGAAGCTATCTGATTTTGGTCTTGCGAGGGAAGGACCACAAGGGGATCAGACTCATGTATCTACTGCGGTAGGTTTATATATGTTGGACATGTATTTAACTATTCTTCATGTGCTAATCTGCTAATACATATCACTTTTATATTCAAAAGTGCCTAAATTGTAGGGACTTGTGTGTATAATTATAATATCATTATGCCCCATTCCTAACACGAGTTCATATTTGGGGTATGTTTTGAGTGACAGATTTGAACTTATCTATTAATAAGCATTTCTGAAACTGCTTGAGAGAGTTTACGGAAACAACTTATGACGTGTATAAGCTGTTTTTAGCTTATTTCGGTAAGATCTCCGAATAGTTTAGGAAAACAGCTTATAACTTAAAAATAGTTAAACTTCATTTCATCTTTTGTTATAGAAATAGTTTATACATAAACACTTGTATGATAAGCGGTCATGCTATAAGTGATTAAGTAAGTTGTATATCCAAATAGGGCCTATACCATATAACCAGTCTCTTAAGTCACGATTTAAGCAACATTGCTTATATGTCCATTTATCTGAAGACCACAAAATATTATATTTACGAGTTTACAAACGAGTTGAACCATATATTCTTGTTATCAGGTGGTTGGAACACAAGGATATGCTGCGCCAGAGTACATCGAAACAGGTCATCTCAAAGTCCAAAGTGACATGTGGAGTTTCGGTGTCGTACTCTACGAGATTCTCACGGGAAGACGATCATTGGAAAGGAACCGTCCAACAGCCGAACAGAAGCTATTAGATTGGGTTAAACAATATCCTGCTGACACTAACAGATTCAGCATGATAATGGATCAGCGTCTTCGGAACCAATATCCGATTGTTGCAGCTCGCAAAATTGCGAAATTGGCCGATAGTTGCTTGAAGAAGAATCCAGAAGATAGACCATCTATGAGTCAGATAGTGGAAGGGTTGAAACAAGCATTGCAATTTTCAGAAATGTCAAACACTCCTCATGATAATGCTGAATCATCTCGGTCAAGATTAGTTCAAAAAGGTAAATAGAACTTAGTATTCTTTTTTTTTTTTCTTTCACTATTTCTAGGACCAAGAATCTTATCAGTTAAAGATGAGTTGAATTAGAAGCAGTTCTGGTCAATCTTGGAAGTCAAATTTTTATTTTTTTTTGGAGGGTGATTTTACTTTTCCTTGGTTTGAACTTTCTTGTTAGTTCGGCCCAGCTCAACAAAATTAATGATCTTATACTTTGTCAACTATTGGCTTTTAATTTTTTTGATATAGTATATAGATTCCTCACATGGAATTGAAAGTGCACTAGGCTCTCCAGTCAAAAGAAAAAAGTGCATAAGGTTAATGCAACATTACTATATTAGGCAAATACAAAGGGTAAGGTGATTTTGAAGAATACTGCCATCTTATGTAAATGGCAATATGGTATTGGCGTTTTATTATCATTAGAAAATTAAAGCTGGGCGTAACCAATGACGTTGTTTAAGAGGCACAGTGATTTTTTTTGACTTATTTGAATAAATTTAAATAAAATACTACAAGATAAGATGGTCTTTAACTCTTTGTGTTTGTAGAACGTTGAAATGAAATGGTAATGGTCTGATAAATTCGTGTTGAAACATGAAACTTATTCAATCGGGCAAGTCTACAACATGAAACTATAATGGCATGCGTCATTCATGTGGAGGTATTCTCGTCATCCACAGAGTCTAAGGTTAATATAGACATGAAAATTAACACAAACCGTTGGAATTTTATGTTACAGATGAGAAACATCAACGTTGTTTGACCCTCTTAAAAAAATGTTGAACTTGGGTCGATGGCTATTTTTTTTTCTAACATGTCTTTTTTTTTACAATATTCTTACATGTTACCAAGTCACTGTTTTTTTTTTTAAATAGACGAAATACAAAGTCAGTATAAACTTACACACATAAGTTGAGGTGTTGGGATCAAATCCCGATCATGACGTCCGATTTAAAAATTTCGACATTTTATTAGTTGAATTATAATTTATGAACGATCAAATATTCTTTCTAAAAATCGTGTATTCAATTTTTTAAAAGGCACGTTAGCAAGACCACTTCACAAATTTTTGTATCCAATTCACATTTTCTTTTTACAATTATAACTTAATTTATTTGAACCGTTTCTCGTTAGAAAAATCCATCCGTAAGCAATGAAGTGATGGTCTAATCAATTCATCAATATTGTTTAATTACTTACTCCTACTCGTTTTTCTTATTTATAGAAACATACTTAATCATATTATTAGCAATAACTTGTTCAATTCAATTAAAGATAAAAGTCATGAGCATCAACAATATATATAGTCGCTTGAGCTAACGGATTAGTCACCACATTGGCTTATCTTATAGTGAACTCTATAATTAGTTTGTCATCTAATGAACTCTAGCAAAGAGTTTAAACTAAAAATAGATAAAGAATCAATACAATCATGAATAATAAAAATAAGGGAAATGCTAACCGGTGCCCCCGGGGCACTGGTTAAGGATACTAAAATGGAAAATTATATAGTAATTATTGCATTGAAAACTGTGTAATTAATCCATAAATAAGTCAACAAAGTTTCCTTTTATGGTAATAAATTTCTTTTTTGTATGCTTAACCAGTGCCCCGGAAGCACCGGTTAGCATGACCCTAAAAATAAATATAAAAGACATAATAATGCTATTTATAGTGTATATATGATCGCAAATTTGTCCCGAAAGGAAACATGTCATGTTTATTTTTTGGTGGTGAAAACATGTCATGTTTTAATTGGATATTATTTGTTGATTCACATGAAATCCGCAAAGACTCTTTATTCCGTCCAATAACATGTTTTAATTGGCCAATTTTTATATCGAGAAGCCTTTGTGAGTGTGTCGTTCACATAATACAATGATATCATCCAAGTAATCTCTCGGGAGATATAACACTCCTCTTTTATTATTCAAATGAAAACTATTACCATTGTAGAATTTAAAAGTTAGTCGGACAAAAGGTTGAAGGTCACTGATCTTGTTCAGACAAAAGTTAGTCGTCATCACGTAAATACATCATCTAAAATACTTGAAGAATGACAAATGTCAGTATGTTGGTCTTTTTTTTCTTGTTGGTACTTGAACCATAGACCTTCAGCTCTTTAAACTTTAGCTCAACTCGGCTACCTATTTCTAGGAATAACTTTTATGAGAATATAAACATGAGACTTTTTTAATAACAAAAGATAATTTTAAAAAAAACACACCCTAAAATATCATTAGTATACCTAATTTAATAACAAAGATTAAATGAATTTCTTGTCCTCATAAAAATATAGCCAATTTTATTGGTGGATTCTAAGGTGAGGGTCAAATTTAGTCTCTCACCGGTGAAGCACCAAAAAATCACCATTAGATCTAATTAATGATCTAGATCTCTTAGAAATAAAAGTGAGAACATTTATACATTTGCACATACAATCTTACCCTTATCTCTCTTTCTTATGTGCATTCTCTTAAACTCCCATAAATCTACAGAATATACTTGCAGAAAAGCAAAGGTTTAATAGCAGTTTTAGCCCCCTAACTTTTCCAAAGTTGTGATTTTGGCCCCCTAAGAAAAAAACTACAAAACCGCCTCTTAAGTTTTGCACATGTGGCAGTTTTGCCCCCAAGGTCAATTTTGACTCGGTCAACGCTGACGTGGCACCCTCAGTGATGTGCCACGTTTTTTTTTGGCCTTGGGGGTCAAAACTGGCACAGGTGCAAAACTTAGGGGGCCAAAATCACAACTTTGGGAAAGTTAGGGGGTTAAAACTGCAATTAAGCAAAAAGCAAAACAATGTGTAATGTTTCCAATCACAATTTCCTTCAACAAAATCTAAAATGTCTCACACGGTTAGAAAATCCAAAATAATTCACACAGTTATTAAATGGATGCAAACTCAATCATGAAAATTAATATTGTTATGACATTATTGTGCCAAACTTTTTGTTTGACGATTGTGTTGAGAAATTGTGAGATTTTCTGATAAAATATCAATGTTGATAATCACAAACAATATTCTTGATAGGACACGATGAAATCAAGACTCTGTTAAATTCAACACTAGACAATTTAAACACAGACAAATCTAAAATAGAAAATTAAGTTGTTGATCCAATTTTACTTTAATTATAGGAAGTATCTTCTGCAAGTTTTTGGGAGTTGAAGAGGATGAAGAAGGAAAAGAGATAGGGACTAGGTTGTGTGTGGAAAGGTGTAGTTAATATCATTTTTATATAAAATAAATCTGAACCATTAATTAAATCTTATGGTGTTTTTCTTATGCTTCACCGGTGAGGGACTTAGTTGATCCCTCACTCTAGAATCTACCAATTTTATTTTCATTCTCATAAAGAAAATTGAATGATGGATCCCTATAAAAAAAAATTCAACGAAAAATTTTAATCTCTGTTAAAATCAAATTTTTAATTGAGTGGTGATACATGTACACCCCCATGTAGCAATACACCCCTTACACCCACACAAAATTCTGACATGTGGCAACCTGAACCCCACATAAGTAGAAGAGAATGTGGTTGTGAGATGAATTTACCAAAATATCTCTAATATATGGGGTGTATAATGAGATGTGTGAATAAAAAGTGTTCACGTAACATTTTCCTTTTTAATTACCCATAAATTGTTATAATTTTTGAATGATTTTTTTGCAAATTTATAATTTAAACATTATAAAAAATTCTCCAAAAAATAAGAACTCGTATCTCTTGTTCTGACACAGCCGTTAATAGTTAATAATTTGGACTTTCACCACCACCAATGGAGAAGAAGATCACCCTTGTTCAGACCGTTGCCACCGCCGGCGTCTTCTCCGCCATTTCCTTCTGGTAACTAACTAACTAACTATTTCTCACTCTCTCTTTCTACAAATTTCAATTC
>Ga0228710_1001773_pt1 | contig 33086 bp, 18 predicted proteins | sample MedpolnodulmetaG_FD_177995 | JGI IMG/M metagenome (GOLD analysis project Ga0228710, IMG submission 177995) | Root nodule microbial communities from Medicago polymorpha collected in Santa Monica, California, United States - pink nodules | ecosystem: Host-associated > Plants > Roots > Nodule... | reverse complement strand
CATTTACTGTTTGATTGAGATTTGAAATGATATGGACACATACTTTTGAATCTAGAAATAGAATAACAATCTATCTTAAGTTATCACTCTAGACATGGATGGTAATATTTGATAATCACTTTTAATCCAGAACTTAATGCTTTTGGGTAATTTAATCGGTTGGGAAATCATCGACTAAAATACCCAATCGACTTTGTGATCATTTAAATGTTTGGGAAATCGATGTTTAAACGATCCCTAAGAAATAACGATATCATTTGGACACGAATGATATTGTCGAGTGATTGTGATAATATCGTTTAAAAAGGCTAGAATCTATTATTTGGTCGAGAGATTGCAGCTGTTACGCTTGGTTGATGTCTCTGACCCCAAGCGAAATAGCCTTATCTCTTCTCGTTTTACCCTTATGTCGAATAGAACAGTAGTTTTACACAAACAAACAATTTATACCCAAACACTTAACGTGATGAATATTGTGAAAACACTTATGAAATACGCAACTCCCTGCAGATACGATCCTATTATACTTACGTGTAAATGGTTTTATGACATGTAAAAATCTTACATCAATGACCCCAAACTGTAACTGGTAGCTTAGTTCTCATTATTAAAGGTCTAGCAATACATTGAAGACGTTTGATTAATGACTCAGCTAAACCATTTTGTGTATGTACATGAGGAACAAGATGTTCAACAGCAATTCCAATTGACGTGCAATAATTATTAAATGATTCAGATGAAAATTCACCGGCATTGTCGAGTCTAATTTTCTTTATAGTATAATGAGGAAATTGTGCCCTTAGTTTAATTATTTGTGCAAGAAATTTTGCAAATGTCATATCACGACTTGACAGTAAACAAACATATGACCATCTACTAGATGCAACAATTAATACCATAAAGTACATGAATGGTCCTGACGGTGGATGAATGGGTCCACACATATCTCCTTGGATTCTTTCAAGAAATGCAGGTGATTTTGTCTGAATCTTGCTTGGCGAATGTTTTGTTATTAATTTGCCAAGAGAACAAGCTTCACATGGTCTATCTTCTCTTGTAAGTTTTAAACCTTTCAATGAATGACCATGAGTACTTTCATCTATTTTATGAATCATTGTTGAACCAGGGTGACCTAAACGGCCATGCCATAAAGTCATAGTTTTGGGATCTTCTTTTACTGCTAAATTACATTCAATTTCATGTATATATGTATAATGTAGTCCATAAGGCAATTTTGGTAATTTTTCTAAAACTTTCTTCTTTCCCAAAATATTAGTAGTAATGTTAATGTATTTCATATTACCTTCGGCTGTAGTTTCAGTATCATATCGTTGACTATATATGTCATTAAAACTCAACAGATGTCTCTTTAATTTTGGAGAGTATAAAACATTATTAATGACAAACTTTGTCCCATTTGGTAACATGGACGTAACATTATTTGTTCCTTCAATTAAATCTGCAAGACCTGAGATTGTGTTTATTACACCTTTAGTAGGAAATATTTTGGTGAAATATTTCTTACTTTTGATGATCGTACGGGTAGTTCCACTGTCTGGAATGCAAATGTCTTTGCTATGATCCATTTCTAACCTTCTTAAAATAAAAATAAGTTTAAAGAATGATAGAGTAAATCAAAAGAACATATTTAACAATGTTATTTTATATAGATAACGAAAACATTAGGTATTACACAATTCACGCAACATATGAATTCTTAATTAAGTACATACTGAAAATATAAAGGTAATTCAAGCACAACACACGTTATTCACACACACACACACACACACACACATATATTAATTATTTTATCCATATTAATTTCTCCTCCAACGAAATCAGCAGCGTCAAGGCAAGTAGTATTATCCTGGGGTTCAATTTCATTAAAATTAAAATTTACTTCCTTTTCCTTTTCATCTACAGAGGTCTTGTATCTTTTACACAAATACTCTGGTGTCCTACATGTTTTAGACCAATGACCTTTCTTTCCGCATCTATAACAAAGATCATCATTATTTCTAGAGGGACCTTATTGGAAGTATTTACCCTTGCTTTGATGGTTCTTGTTGGTTTGGTCAATTTTGAAGGGCCTATAATTCATATAACTTCGTCCATGGCCTCCACCACAAAAATGGTTTCGGTCATGATTTCTTCCCCGACCACGACCACCAAAACGAGCATGACCACCGCGTCCTTTTTAACGACTATAACCTCCACGCCCTTGATTAAAAGTTGTGGCATTTATTTCAGGACATGCTATTGTTCCTGTAGGACACAACTCATGGTTTTTAATGAGAAGCTCGTTATTTTGTTCTGCCACTAGAAGGGCTGCAACCAAATCAGAGTACTCAGTAAATCCCCTCAATCTATATTGTTGTTGCAACAACACCTGAGATGCATGGAAAGTTGAGAATGTTTTCTCCAACTTTTCCTCTTCGGTTATAATTACGCCACAAAATTCTAATTGTGCCATAATTTGGTGCATGGCAGAGTTATATGCAACAACACTTTTATAATCTTGGAACCTTAATTTGTTCCATTGATCCATCAACGAGGGCAGTAAGACTTTCCTTTGATGCCCAAATCTTGCCTTAAGCTCGTCCCACGAGATCTTGGGATCCTTTGCATTCGAGTACTCTGTTTCTAATCCATCATCAAGGTGGTGCTTGATTATCCGATTTACTTTCGACTTTTTCTTTGCCAATTCCTCTAGGACATCTCCCAAATTGCCTCCTTCAAGAATTTTGTCGAGTCCCTCACATGCAAGATACTCGATTAAGTTGTTGTTCCAAGTTATGTAGTTGTCTCCAGTTATGTTTAAAATTTTGAATTGGTGCTTAACATTTGACATGATTATATCTAGAGTACAGAAGAGCATAATCAATATTAAATATATATACTATGACGAAAATAAAAATATCATTTTATTTAATAGCAACGATTACAAAAGCATGAAAATATTTTAATCTAAGTCTCTACTAAAACAAAAAGTAACCACACAAGTTAAGCCCAGTAATGGTAAAACACTAATTATAATTAATCCTATAAAATCTTTTCCTAATTCTTCAATATGGGTGAAACTGATAAAGAACAAAATAACCACAAGTAGAGTGATGCAGAGAAGAAAGATTTTAGTCATTTTGAAAGTATGGGTAAATATTGAGAATGGTGTGAAAAATTATGAATGAGGGTGAAGTATTTATAGAGCGAATTTTATAAAAATGACCGTTGTACAGTTCGTTAATTTCACTGTTCATAGTTGTTGATTCACTGTTCATTACCGTTGAAATCACTGTTCACGACCGTTGATTTTACTATTCATTAACGTTGGAAAATGAGAAAAATATTTCAAGTGTTAAATATCATTTAGCTGTTATGACACACAAGCAGTAGAGAAAATTATAAGATAACATGTACGGTGAATTCAATACATATGATAATCACATTAAATTTTATTTATTTATTTATTTATTTTAATAATATCTGATGAATCAATATTATAGATGGGGTTTTGGACCTCCATTAAATATAAAAGTTAGATGGGGTTTTAGACCTCCATTGAATATAAAAGTTAGACGAGATTTTATACCTTCATTGAATATAAAAGTTATATGGGGTTTTAGACCTCCATTAAGTATAAAAGTTATTATCACTACTCAAAATTATCTTTCGTGATAATATAGTACATATGGGGTTTTAGACCACTGCTTAATATTATATAATAATATCCATACTTATTATAGATCACTTGACGGGTTGCCAGTTTTTAATAATAAAGGGTAAAGTAATATTAACAACAATAGCCACACGTTATAAATCACTTGACGGATTGCCAGTTTTCTATAACTGGGGCAGATGATAAAGATAAATGACATACATAGCAATATCAAGTAATTGTATTAAAGTGATGAGTATAAATAACATACCTAGCAGTAGCGTGAACTTCCGGTAAAAACGATCGTGCTGATTACGTGTTAAAGGTTTAGATATTTAAATACTTATTTTATGACATTAGTGAACTAATAAGATGATATAAAATATTACTTTAATTATAATACTTCAAATAATATATATATATATATATATACAGTACTAGGATTTATCAAACTAAGGAAATCAAGAGAGAAAGAAGTGGGATGATATGTTTTGATTTCTCAAAATGGTGTGTTTTTACATGAACCAAAGTGTGGTATCTATACTACTAAATTTACCACTATTACAAGTGTGAAATTATTTATTTCACTATTCTAATTTGACATTTACCTAGGTGATAGGTAATTATCACTTACTATTGTAAGTTGACAATTTGGATAGATATTTCAACCTAAATAGTAAAAACTATAATCATTATGTTTATATAGTTTATTATAACAAATATATTATAATGGATGCTGAACTATTATTTTAATTGATTTTTTCTTTACTTCTATACACACAAATCTGATTATATTTAGTTTTTTTTTTAAGAAACTAAAATGAAATATATTGCTCAATCAAAGTGTTCTTCTTAGCACAAGATGTACCGGGAAAAGAGCGAAAGTCACAAACTATTATAGAAAGATGGAAACAAAAAACAAAAACAAAAAAACAGAGAAAGAAATAGCATTAGCCTATGCCCAACATAGAGAACGGACTAAGCCACCAGCCATGATAGTTGAAAGAGAGGTTAGGAATTTTCGCCTTCAACCACATATATGAAAGTGACTTAATTTTGTCTACAATCTGATAAGTTGGACATTCTTCACAATCTGATTATATTTTAGCTTATTTTGTGATTGAAATTAAAAGTAACAAAATCAAACAATACTCTTCGTTGTATGTTGTATTATTGTCAAGAAGAAAACGAGTTTTTATGTGTATCTTCGTTAAAAAGAAGGTTCAGGCTAAAATACAACCATAATGGGAAACAATGATGAAAACAAATTCTCAATGAATAATTTTTTTAATAAAACATTTAGGAGGAAAATACTCACCATTCAATAGGCATTATCATTCACCAGTTTTTTGTTTGTTTGTTATGTTTGAACCATTACATGTATCATAATCAGAAAAAAGTACCTCTAATTTTTTTTTTATGATATGTTCTTAGTACACGTTTATGAAAAAATAAATCATTATTTTATGATATATTTTAATGATTCAGTTACATATATGTGTGCTAAAATCACACTACCACTAACTTAGCATAGAAGTTTTTTTTTTTTATAACATGTTTTTAATGGCTGTTAAAGCAAAATATGGGAAACGCACGTATATCGGGTAGTCAATTGGGTTACGTTATTATTATTTTTTTAAGAAATTTAGGCCACTAAGGCTTTGTTTGCGAGTTTTATAGAGAGGGGGAAGGAACGACTTAGGAGGGGAAGGAAAGGAAGGGAAGGGAGGAATGAGGGAAAGTCTTTCCCTTGGCTGGGAGTTAAAAAACCAATAAGGAGAGGAGATGGATGACTTATGTGATATTTTACTATTTTACTATTTTTTTTCCTCTTAAAATCAGCTATACTTTGTAATTTATCTTGTTAATTATAATTGAAATTTTGAATTATTATGAGGACAAAATTGTCAATTTTTATGTTTAATCCCCCAAAACCTTCTAATTTGAAAGAACTTTAAAATTGGTTAAATGAAGCCCTTCAAAACCCCCCCAAAACATTTCCTTGTTTTTTTAAAACTCCGAAACAAGAGTTTACCTCTCTATAAGCCCTTTCCTTCCCCTCCTACCCCCTCCAAAACCCAACTCGCAGACAAAGCCTAAAAGAACTAGTTAATGTTAAAGTTCAGGTCATGTGAATTAGACACTGGTTAAGGAAGTTAAAAGAGAAAATTTTAAATTAAAAATGTCATTTTTTTATACTTTTAAGAACTTGAATACACAAGTTTCAATGTAACATTAGTACATCTAACTTTCTTAACCAGGGTCATGGGGCACTTATTAACATTTATCTAAAGTTTATGATGTAGATTTCGATTACGTTCTGAGATTGCTTGATGCCATATACAACATGTTTTTTTTTAATCATCAAATATTATTAAGCTAGGTTAGTACAAGGCGCACTATACCCGTATACCCGCATAGGAGGAAAAAGAGTACACAAGCGCCCAAAACAAATGCGCCTAAACACCAAACAATCTCATAAAAAAAAAACCCATCAATCCTAGTCAAAACAGGACCAGAAAAGAACAGAAAAACTAACAAAGAAAAACACCAAGAGTCACGCCAAACCCACCACTGCTAACCAACAAAAACACCTCCACTGGCACGGCAAAAACCTGGAAAGAGCTAAAAGAATTCCTCCAAAAAACAGCAGCCATATACAACATGTAAGACTATTTACTAATATTTTTTATTTTACCATATTACCCATGTAAAATAAGTCAATATAAATTAAATACACGTGTTAGCATAATTTTGCATCACAACCCCGATCACCTTTCTTTCTCTTTTGTTTAGTTTTTTTGGTTCTTCATACTTCTTTACAGCTAAATGACACTCAAATACAGTTTTGTTTCTCATAAATCCCTTTCAAAAAATATATTAGAATATCATGGTTTAAATTGTTTGTCAGTAATTTGTGAAAAAAATGAACTAAGATAAACTCTCGAGTTTGAGTATGCTCCATTTAGCCAAGTCTCAATTTAGTCTATTTAGGGTTTAGATGTAAGACATGTGAAAAAAAAAACAATCTAGGGCTGAGATTTAAATTAATAAAAAATATTTGATTAATTAAAATAAATAACAAAAATGCATTTCTCTTTCCTGAATCCTTTTCATCTTTCACTTTTACTGTAGTCTCATACCTTTCTTCCAGATGCCGCCTACCGTCGCCCCTTGCTGTCAGAATTGATTTCAAGCTGATTATATTATAAAAAATGATTGATTTATGAACTACTTATTAAACAACATTCCTTAGCACACTTATGAATTGGCATAAGATGATTTTTCTCATCTACGTGTTATTTGGTGTTGTTGATATTTGTTGTGACTGTTCAAGATTGAATTTTGTTGGCACAAGATCAAAGTGAATAATAGTTGCAGAGATGATGAAAAGATCGTAACATCTATAACAAAGGAAGACAAAATGGGATGAGACGACACCGACGATAGACTGGTTTGTGACGGAGACGGCGACAAGAGGAAGAGCGGAGATTGATGATGTCGTGATTGACGGAGAAGGTGGCGATGACGGTGGCTTACGGCGGTGAAAGGAGAGGGATATGAAATTGCTGTGTAGAACGGAAGAAAGGAGAAGACCAAACGTGATTTTGGGAAAATAAATTGAATTCTTTAATCTTTTTATCAAACAAAATACTTTTTTATTAATTTAAATCTCAACCATTGGTTGTTTTTTTGCCACATGTCTTACCTCTAAACTCTAAACGGATTAAATGGAGGCTTATCTAAATGGAGCATACCTGAACTCTAAACCCACTTACTCATCAGAAATGATTAAAATGGACAACAACTTTCTATATATACGCTAAAATTACTGGAATTATGACTTTGATGGGTCACAATTGTTTATTTTTAATTTTTAGTTTATATATATCCCATGAAAACATTATATTTGAGTGTTGTATCGAGTTATTAAACAACTATTAAACTAAATGAGTATTTTTTTATAAACAAATGAGTGTCTTTTATTGTGCAAGAAAAATTGAGTGTTTTTTACCTAACCACAAGCCATTTCTAGAAATACTCAAAAAACTAAAGAGTAAAATATTCGGTGAATTCTAGGACGAGAGTTAATTAAGTCCCTCACCGGTGGACCACTATATTTGAAGTCATTAGATTAATGAAGCACACATATTTTATTATGGGAACTTCTACGGTACACCTCACAAATTAAGGTGTACCGATACCCATGCTTCATAAATTTATAAATTAACGGTCATTTTATGAAATAAGTTGTTATTTGTCAATATATATATTTTAGAAAACACCATTTCATGAGAAAAAACACCATTTCATTGTTTATAAGAATTATATTAAATTTTTAACATTTTCTCATAAAAATAATCAATATTCTTCGTTATGAGCAATAAAAATTCAAAAAAAGTAAATTTTATTTCATCGACGTTTTTGGTAAATAAGATTTAATTATTATAATCGTCAATGATAGAAAATAATTATTTTTCTTCAAAATACAACTAATTTAATTATTAATTTAATGCTTTGGTGTACCGGTACACTCAAAATGAATTTGCCTTTTATTATACACCCAATGCACTAGATTTTTTTTCTCTTCCCTACCTTCCATCTTCTTCTAACCTTTTCCCATCCCATCGGTGACTGTATATGCAAAAGCCCATAGCCCTTCTTCATGTTATTCCATTTCTATCAGTGCTGTGAAGAATAACCCATTCAATATTTCATAACTTTTTTTTAAGGAAAAAGCTTTCAAATAATAATTATCAGTGGATCCAGTGTTGAAATTGTTGCAGAGAAGGAGCGTTTCATTCCTTTAGGATGAAAAGTAAATTATTTTTATAACTTATCAAATCCTTAATACATTGAATGAAAACATGGAGGTGATGAATTAATTTTGTAGAGAGGGGTGATAACTTGCAACAGATTGTAACTCAAAGCATAAATTCTTATTAAAAATTAAAGAAACCAGACGTGTAGTTTGACAGACAGGGAAGAGAACCTGAAAGGGACACGATCGTGTGTAAAAATCCAAATACTTTTCATTTTTTATTTTAATAAAATCTAAACCATTAATTAAATCTAATGGTATTTTGTTCATGGTCAACTGGTAAAAGACTTAAACCCTCACCCTATAATCTACCAAAATATTATATTTGAAAATTGATATTCTTTGTTTAATGGAATTTAAAAAATATGATTTTAGGTAAAAAGAACATATGATCTTGGATAAAAAATACAGTTAGTTTTAGTTTGTACTGATATTTATTACATGTACATGATTATGACAAATTGTTTTTATTTTTAGGGTGTAAATTACCTATAAGGAGAGATATGACCATGTTGATGTATCAATCAACATCAAATTGAAAAAACATATTAAGACATGGTCAATCATGATCAAATTGAAAAAATATATTAAGATATAGAAAGAAAAAAATCATAAAAATTTTAGTTCTCGTAAAAATAGTGGCATTTTTGAGACCTTATAGAAAAAATTAAGTTAAGTTTGCTTAATTATATATAAATTTTTAAATTTTTGAATATTTTTTGCACACATGGTTATAACATTATAAAAATTTCCCTCATAAAAAATGAGTTTAAAATATGATTTCTAGAACAAGATTTCATTACCTTTATATCGAACTTTTAAAATTATATTTAATTTATTACATATTAAAAAATTATAATTTTTTTTTATGAAATAATTCTTTACAAGGTTTTAAATAGTCCTGCAAAAAAATACTCAAAATTATAAAGTTTAAAGATAATCAAACAAATTTAAAATTACATGTTAAAATTATAAAGTTTATTGGGACATAATATTTCACTTTTATACTTGTTGAACTATGATTTTTTTTCATTTTTTGACAAATTAGTTGAACTATAGTAGTATGATTTACTACTATGAACTACATTTATGAATTATGAACTACTTTGTCTTTTTTAGTGAAGAAAAGAAATTATTGAGTTTTTCCACTATTTATTTGTACTCGAGTCACTTTCCCGTTGATTGAATTTTCAAACAATTTTGGTTCCGCTTCTTCTCCCTCTCCCAAACCCTGATACAGATAAACACCCAAATTTCGGCGGGAAAATCCAAACCCCACAGAATCGGCGACGAGTCACCGTAACCAATGGGTGGACGCGCCATAACCGTCCTAAACGTGGCGGAGAAGCCGTCGGTGGCGAAATCGGTGGCGAACATACTCTCTCGCAACCAAGGCCTTCGAGTAAGGGATGGTCGTTCTCGCTACAACAGAATATTCGAATTCAACTACACCATTCGAGGCCAACCCTGTCAAATGCTCTTCACCTCCGTCCTCGGTCACCTCATGGAGCTTGACTTCGACGATCGTTACCGGAAATGGCACTCGTGTGATCCCGCCGATCTCTTCCAGGCTCCAGTTCATAAATCCGTTCCCGAGGTAATTTCTTCTCGTTTTTCTTCTTCTTCGTTGTTGGAATCTTAATTTCTCTTTAGAATGTTTCTGATTATCTGTGCGATTTTGATTGTGTTGTTAAACCCTAGGATAAAAAGGATATTAAGAGGACATTAGAGGAAGAAGCTAGGCGGTGTCAGTGGCTTATTTTGTGGCTTGATTGCGATAGGGAAGGTGAGAATATTGCGTTTGAAGTTATCGATGTGTGTATTGCGGCAAATCCGAATCTTACTATTAAGAGAGCTCGATTTTCTGCATTGATTGACAGGTTCGGCATTGTTTCATGATGATTTTACTTGTTTTTTTCCTCTGTTATTGTAATGCCTGTAACGGCACTTTTGATTGAAGGCGAGTTCCGTGTCTAACACAACACTAACACATCAATTTATCAGTTCAATTTTCTTAAATTATCACTGGTTTCTTTGGCAGCGGTGTGTTTAGTATCTGTGTTTGTGTATTTGATTCATAATTTTTTATTGTCGCTGCTTTGATGCAGGGAAATCCATCAGGCTGTGCAAAATCTTGTCGAGCCTAATAAGTGGTTTGCTGATGCCGTAGATGCTAGGCAGGCGAGTCTCCTTTTTTGGTCTCAGTTGGAGCTCAAATTTTGTGTTCCAATTGAAATAGGAATCTGATGTTATTGGTTTCTATCAATTTCTTTTCACTAACAACCAACATATGCTAATTGATATTGTTTACTTTGTGAGGGTGATCGATGGTTATTTATTTTTTTATGCAGGAAATAGATCTCCGTATAGGTGCTACTTTCACCAGATTTCAGACCATGTTAATGAAAGATGCTTTTGTCATAGACACTGTTACAGATGGCAGAAATACTGTCGTGAGTTATGGGCCTTGCCAGGTGTGTTTATGTTGTCAATATTGTGATGTTTTTGTGCTTAAGCTGGTATTGGCATATTGTGAGTTTCCATTTTGCCTTCATTTTGGCTACAGTTCCCTACGCTTGGATTTGTTGTGGAAAGATACTGGGAGATACAAGCACATGAACCGGAAGAGTTTTGGTTAATCAAATGTTCTCATAGATCAGATGAAGGCGTTGCTAATTTCAGCTGGGAGTAATATGCAAAGCTTTTGGTGCATTCACAATTGTTATTGAGTTTTACCAACTGCTTATAATCTGAATTCACTTGGCAGGCGGGGACATTTGTTTGATTATACATGTGCTGTCATAATATATGAGATGTGCATCGAGGAACCAACTGCAACCGTAAGTGTTCACCAAACTGTGGCTTGCATATGCTGAAATCAGTTTTTATTTTTATTTTTTTACTAATGATACATATTATTATCATTCAGGTGACAGATGTAACACCAAAGGAGAAGCCAAAGTATCCTCCCCATCCCCTGAGTACTATTGAGCTTGAGAAACGGGCCTCACGATACTTCCGTATGAGCTCTGAGCGCACAATGAAGGTGGGTAAATGTTGAGAATCCATTTATTTCATTGTTGGTAATGAGTAATGTGGATTTCAATTCTACAGTACATTCCAGACGGTTTATTTTGTTCAATGCGGACTGGACTTTAGAGTTTAGAATATATATAAGAGCAAGTAATGCATTTGTAGATCCAAAAAAACTTGCAACCCAGCAGTGTTTGAAATTAAACTCCTGTTCCATAACTGTGTCTGCATGCACATGTACCCAGCTTAGTTGGAAATTTATCTCCTGTTCCTTCACTGTGTCTGAATGCATATGTACCCTGCAAGAGGTACATTTTGTTCAACAGTTTTTCTAACTGCTTTCCTGCTACTGTATTTAGTCATTGGACAAATGTTCTGTCTACGTGTATCTCTGTTTGCCACAATCTGGTGAATGAACACATTAAGCTACACAATAAACGTGCTTACAGTTAGTGACATGAGTTTTTTATTTCAAGTTCCAACTTTTTGTTTTTCATAGTTTTATGGGTATCATTGTTTTTATACACGTCTCTTATTCCTTTTTTAATTATTTATAGGTGGCAGAAGAACTTTACCAAGGTGGTTTCATCAGTTATCCTCGTACAGAAACTGATAATTTTTCTTCAAGGACCGATTTGCATGTGGGTAACTTTATCTTCTGTTCTATTGCAGTATGCTAAATTATGACATTTTAAAATTTTGACTTGCATTATTCAGCTTCGATTGCAGTCTGCATCAACGATACTATTGTTTTGCCCTTATTAATCTATTTATTTTGTTTAAGTGTAGGCAATTGTGCAAGAACAACAAGGGCATCCTGAGTGGGGAATATATGCACAACGATTGCTGGACCCCGGGGCGGGACTTTGGAGAAACCCTAGAGGTGGTGGACATGACGACCAGGCTCATCCACCCATCCACCCCACCAAATTTTCTGCTGGAGAATCAGGATGGAGTCAAGACCATCGTGTCAGAAATGATTGCTTATGCTTACCACTTTTTTTACTTTAAAACCTTCCATTTTACTTTGATATTCATATTCATGTTATTTCTCAAATGACAACAGAAACTGTATGAGTTGGTTGTTCGCCACTTCCTGGCATGTGTCTCAAAGCCGGCCTTAGGAGCTGAAACCACAGTGAAAATTGACATTGCTGGTGAAATATTTTCGGCATGTGGGAGGGTGATTCTAGAGGTGAGATTTCTCAGTCATGCTATGTACTCCCTCCATCCCAAAATAACTGAGCCATTGCAGAAAAATTGTCCTAAAATAATTGACATATATCACTTTTCAATGCAATATTAATTACTTTTTTCCAATTATAACTCTAATTAATACTACTTTCATTACTTCCAATTCAATATATTCTACTTTGTATTTATGATAATGGGGAATGCACCAACACTTACAAGACACTCAACATTTTCTCTTTCTTTGAATTATACACTTTTTCTTAATATGTGTGAAATGAACAAAAGGCTCGGTTATTATGTGACGGAGGGAGTATATATTTCACTTCTAGAATTTATGTGATTGGGTTGATTTACTGATTTGATAAGCATGCTTTAGATAGGATTTATTGTGATGTAATTTTTTTTTTCTGCTTTGAAACCAAACAGGTTTTCAGTTAATTGTGCAGTGTATAAGATAAACCATAATTAATTAATCAGTTAAAAGCAAATACTTTGAGTGGTGTCTTGCATTGTTCCCCAATTTTCAGTTGGTGTTATTGAAACTATATAACTATGAATATATCATTGTATTTCTTTTAGGAACAAGTAAAATTCACATAGAAGTTCGAAAAAATGTTTGCATTGTCTTGCTGCATTTTTCAACCAAATTCCAACAAATGTGTGGAAAGTTACAAATGTTCTGATTATATGGTATTGGTTGGTTTTAATTTGAACAGAGAAACTACTTGGATGTCTATATCTATGATAAATGGGATGGATCAATGATTCCGAATTATGCTATCGGTCAAGAGGTTTGCCTTTGATTATCACATCAGATTATATGCAACATCCCTTGATTTTGTGTTGATTATTCTGTTGTATTTTTTCTTCATATTATATCTAGTTATTGTTATTCCCATCGCAAGCTGTTCAGTATCCTAAATCTCAGATTCCTGATGGAATTCTACTCCAAACAAATCTCGGTATCCCTGGTTGACTAAAATTATCATACTGATATTCTTGTGTGAGCTTTAGTGTCATATTTCGTGCCTATTGGATGGTAAAAATTTAGATGTTTGACAAGTTTCATCTTCGTGAGTAAAAGAAACACAAAATTATCCAAGTATATATGTTGCAAGTAGTAGCCTCAGCATCCATGTTAAAGTGTCAATTAAGTTTTGAGAAAGCTTTTGTATATTTTACTATATTTTAGTTTTATTCTTACCTTCTTTTCATCAATTTAACTCAAGGATCGCTTTTGGTTCTTAAAATCAAACCACATTTTCTTACAATATGTAAATATTATTTAAATGAAGGCTGCCAGATAAAGGACTGTCATCATTAAGCATAACAACATTATAAAGGGCAACCCGGTGCACTAAAGCTCCCGCATACGCAGGGTCCGGGAAGGGGTCCCACCATTTGGTGTATTGTACGCAGCCTTACCCTGTTTTTACACAAGAGGCTGTTTCCAGGACTTGAACCCGTGACCTTTCAGTCACATGACAACAACTTTACCAGTTGCGCCAAGGTTACCCCTCAGGCATAACAACATTATAATTAGGCAAAATCTGTTCGTGCCATCGTCCCACTACACAAACAAATTACCATTTTTCCTTACATATTCTCGTTCTCAGAAATGGGGTTAGCTAGGGTATGATTGGAACATATGCGTCACTGGGTCCAATTTCTCAACATAAAGTTTTAGATACATTTCTATATATTTGTTATAATCCATGTGTTTTGAGTACACTGTATGCAAATTGCATCTGAGCCCAAAAAATAAGTATTCATGACTTGCTATTACAGTTCATTCCAACAACATTGACCCTTGATCCCGGAAAAACCAATCCACCACCTCTTCTTAGTGAAGCGGATTTGCTGAGCCGTATGGACAAGGTGAGAATGATATTGAATCTTACATATTGAATCATATAATTAGCAATATGACAATTTCTTCCATGTAAGTCGAAGTATGTTTTATTAAATAATGACAATTGTTTAGGAGTGCATCGGTACGGATGCTACGATGCACGATCACATCAAGAAGCTGCTTGATCGATTTTATGCAACCAAGGATGCAAACATGTGTTTCACGCCAACTAATCTGGTAAGCTCGTACTGTTAATTTTAAAAGAAAGAATATGTTTTCGTTCTTAATTGTAATCAATCTCCAATCTCCATGCTATTTTTTTGTGGGTCTTTTTTTACTGCTATTATGAGAAGTTACCATGTAAGGTTAGAAGAGGATATGAATCATTATGTGAATAATTATCTTTAATAAGTGTGATATTATATTCACTGTTGGATCATTATTCTAATTTTTTTTATAGTAATTGAATGCATACATTACATTGTCAACCATATAATTTAGGTTGACAGCTCCATTTCTTTGAACAAGAAGATGACTGTGACCTATAGAAGAAATAACTATGATATTTGTAAACTAAAATTGATATGTGACCTGCTATAGTTTTGACAAAATCTCATATATAATTACATTACACGAGCAAAGAGTATGTTTATCACTGACAGAAGATCTGCATAAAAAGGTTTTCCCCAATATCATGGTGTACAAGGACGTTGGTTATCCTGTTATAATTCCTTCTCATTTTATTTTCTATAGATCTGCAAAACAAAGTGACAACGAGCATGGTTATTAATCTGCAGATATGCTGTAAATTAAAAGTTTTACCTTTGTAAATTTTTTCATGTTAGTACTTGAAGATTATTTTCTTCTTAGTTGTGTAGCTATAATGTATTTAGTTCTCAATTATGTAGTTTGCTGCAATAAGAAGTTAGCAGTCCATACAAAATAATGTACTAGTATTTTAATAACCTGTATTTTTGTATTTTTATACTGATCATGGGTTTGATATTATTGTAGGGTGAGGCACTTGTTATGGGATATGATGACATGGGGTAATTAATTCTGTTTATTTAAAAAACATCTCTTGTCTCACTTAATTGGATCATGGATGTCTAGATTTTATAAACTTTTCATGATAAAAATTGTCAGATTGGTGGAATTAAGTTTTGAAAATATCAAAATGAGGAATTCATGGTAGATATATTTCTTAGGTTAGGTACAAATGAACAATTAACCAGTCAACTGTAGGGATGTTCAACATTTTACTCGTCCCCATAATGATTCCATTGGTTAATGATATTCAAAAAGTGGTCAGTAGTTAACCAGCAACAAACTTATATAATCATTTTGGTTGTTAATTAGTCCTAAAATAAAATTAATTACTTTTTGTAATCACTCCTATAGTTTCAATCATGTATATAAAATGTGATGGCATCGAATATTGGAAACCAGGATGGGGAAGAAATATTTAGACAAGGATCCATTTTGGATAAATATTTAATGTTATATTGAGGATGAATAAGGCCTTTCTCTACAAGGACAAAACTAGTTAGTATCGTTCTTCATTGAAAATATAACACGTCAGATTCTGCTAGACTATTGTTCAGTCTCTTAACAAATGCTGTTGAGAATGGATAAAGGATCTTCTGCGACCTCGACCCATCGCCAACACCAAAAGCTAGCCGAATGTTTGGGGATTTACTAGGCCTTATACAGATAACCCACCAGTTGATGTGGGATCTCCTTCTCAACACCCCTCACATCTAGGATTGGGCATTTAGGGCGTGAAGTTTGAAAGAGCAAATATATAGTTGTGGCCGAATTCATCTAGGATAGGCTATGATTGGTTGAAATGACGGCAACCTAGGGTTGGCCGCAATTTTTCTCCGTGTGTGAACTGTCGTTCGAAAGATTGGACTTTGTATGAGGCTTGCTTCGAGTGATAAAATGCGTGTCTCCTTTATTCTTAGGATTTTGGCTTCAAACCACCTGACCTTAAGGCGTTCACTTCTAGTTATTTGCTTTAAAGTCATCTACTTTATTTACATTTTGCCTTTTTGACACTTAGGTATGGGACAAATTATTTTCCCTTGATTCCTTCTTCCCTGACTCAAAGTTGATCCCAAGTTAACATAAGAATTTAGGTGAAAATAGTTTGTCATTAGACGTGGACATGGTGCACAATTGGATTTTGCACTGTGGTCTGATTCATGCAACTGACCTAACCTTGTAGGAAAATGATTTTGTTGTATAATGCTCAATTTGCTTACTTTAGTAAGAAAGGGTCTCTAGTTTGTGTTTAATTCCAACATGTGATTTCACATTTTCTGCTTTCCTCCTATGGCTACATCTCAGTATTCACTGTTCCACACAAGCACTTTCTTTACCTAGTCACTTGGTTAAGAGATGCCATTCTGTCATGCCTTCAGGTATAAACTATGGAAACCAGATCTTAGAGCAGTTATGGAACGAGATATGAAATCAGTCAGTGAAGGGAATAAAAGCAAAGCTGAAGTTTTGGATACTAGCTTGCAGCAGATGAAAACTTGTTTCTTAGATGTATGTTTCTATTTCATTCTTTCTTGGTAATTATTTGTTATTAGCGATCATGGTTTGGTTCTGCTGTCAATTTTATTATTGCATCTTGTGAACCCTTAATTAAAAATATTCATTTACTTTTGCTTTTGGAATGACTACTTTAGTTTTCTTGCTCATATTAATGACATGCGAAGGTAATATAATAAGAATTTCTTATATCTTGTAAAAAGTTCCCTTTTAATATATCAATCAACTTTATATGCATATTCTATTCACTTGCTCTTTTTTCTTGTTGAAATTTCGTTTATAAATATCATTCTACTTTACAAGAAACAATATAAATCTTATCGCTATATGTCGCCAATGAAAAGTTTCTGCACAATATAAGTATTGTATCAAACCTTCATTAATTATATGCATCTGATCCTTTTTCAATTATTATAACTCCCTTAGAACGTTTTTGGTAGGAAAGGATGTGTTGTGTGTTCATTTGACTTTTTTGGTAAGGGAAGACCAACTGTTTTGGTGCTTTCTGCAATAAACTTGGTTGTGGCTTTTCTCCACAAGTCTTGGCATTTAGACCGGAGAGATTTTGAGCAAAAAAAAAAATTCAAATACATTTTTTTTCTTTTTATTCACAACATTATTTTTGGTGAGAAAATGCAAACTAGAAGAAACTGATAGGTACTAATTTATTATTCATTTAGGTAGGATTTCCATGCCATCTGCCCTATATGATTGTTTTCTTTTCTGATTATGGACAATGTGACCTTCAATAATTGATAACTTGTGAATGTATGCAGGCAAGATTAAATAAAGTGAAACTTTTAGAAGCCATGGCAATATTTTTTGAAAGGTAGTTATCTCTGCACCTTCTGCCTCATGGATTCCTTATGTAAAATGTTAATGGATTTTCAACCACTCTTGCAGATCAAATAGAGTTGGCAGTGATGAGCAAAATGGAGCTGGAGTAGTTGTTCGACGGTGTAGACTTTGCCAAGAATCAGATATGGTGCTAAAGAAAAATCGAGTATGTTTTTGGGTAGTTGTGCTTTCCTAGGTGTAAATAATAGCATTTAATGAACAAAGTTAGGGCATTTTTGTGGTGATCTTTCTATCCTTTTCTTGTGAGTATAGTATTTATGAATAAAATAAATTGATCAATTATGCGCCATTATTTTGGTGGATCATGTGACAGTTAATCAATTACAATGTCAACAAGAAGGATAGTAGGTGTGGAAGTTATGTTGTTTATGGTCTGCAACATGAAGGGATGGGTTTTTTGGGGTGGTGTGGTGGTGCATGATCTATCTAGTTGATTTAAGATCGAAGTATGAAATCATTTATTCTTGAATTACAGGATGGCAATTTTATGGTTGGATGCCGGAGTTACCCTCAGGTTGGTGTTTTTTTCTTTTTTTTTAATCTTTTTTCCCTTCAGTTTCCTGTTAATGTCTCTATTATAAAAAAGTTAGAACTTATTTACACTTGGAATTGCCAATACATCATGCCCCCCTTCCCCTTTTTTCAAGGTGAATAAAAACAAAAAATTATTAAGAGAGAAAAGGAGGATGAAAATTCTTCCTTTGCAACGACAATAGTTACAGGAACTCCTTTCTTTTATTGGAAAACTACAAAGAAAATTTGTTCTCTTTGTTGCCTTTGTCCATGTAGATAAATTCTCATGTCCTTTTTGAAGTAGTCATCACTCAAGAGCAAGTAGTTAAATACTCATACTGATAGATATCTAATTTTTGTCTCCTCTCTGAATTTAATTTTTGAAAAAGGAAAGTTCTATGTAACTTTTCTCCCTTACTGTCCCTATTTCTCTTGGTTATAACTGACCGGCACTAAAATAAATTTGCCTTTGTCATAAACAGTGTAGAAGTGTTGTCTGGCTCCCTGGATCAATATCAGAAGCGGTTGTGTCCGCCAATACTTGCAACAATTGCACTCCTGGTTTGTACTCGACAGATAGCATTAAGATACATGATTAGCTTCTTACTGAAAAAAAAAATACATCAGTGGCTTGCATGCTAATGCATGGTTTTGTTTTGGCTCTCTCTCTCTCTCTACTAAGGAGGCAAAATTTTATGTTGTAAAACTAGAATATGTTCACCCAGCACTTAATGTGAATTGTTGAATTTTTCCCCTTTCAATTCTGATATATTGGAGAATTTATTATTCTTGTTAGAATACATAAAGATTATAGATATCTCCAATATTTTAGATTATTTCTTTAGGATTGGTGATGGGATCCACAAGGCTGAATCAGGTCTATAAACCAGCCAAGTCACAAACTTGGAATGTCTATACTTGGCAGCATGAGAAGTAACTGCCTGATGGCGGTTATGATCAGGAAATAATTTGTGGCATAATTGTTTAATGACAATTATGATTAGAAAACAACAATTGGAAGTTATTTATTAGGAGCAGTTGTGATAGTAGGGTGTGTAATTATATATATTGCGGATAGAGAATACTGTTTGTAGGAGACTTTTGTCTTTAGCATAACAAGTCTATTGTTGTTTCTGTTTGGAAATATAATCCGCTTTTATCTTGGGTGCTCTATTTTTTTTGGATCCTATCCAAAAGAAGAAACCTGAGGCTAGCAAAATAAATAGTTCACCATATCTAGGATGTTTGATAGAGTGGATTTGTTGGCGGAGAAATTCATGTCAATGACAACTTACATTAATGAGATGATGTCCAACATTGGGACTAGCACAATGAAGAGTAACATAAGAGATCCAACTAGTGAGATCATGGTGTAGTTGAAACACATGGTTTTCTTCTATTGATATATGTTTTAGTGATGTTGGTTCCATGCCTTGTTTTAGATATTATTTTCACATCTAATTGTAGAAAATATTATAGGTCCTGTTTACCTAATTCAATTCAAGTTTCAACAGCTGAAAATACCACCAAGCTACAATGTCAACCATTTGGGTAGGTGCATGTCCTTTTTATGATAAATTTTCTTGATATTTTTAATTTGTGAGCATAAATTTCCTTTTTTTTTAAATATATATGCATTGACTTTTACATTTTTTAAATCCCAATCTGGTGACAAAATTTGTTGCAAGTTTGCGTGCTTTGAAAGATTATTGTTTCCCATATTTTCTTTTTTTTATTATCTGCCAAAGGAGCAAATGGAAAGAAAACAACATTGAAGACTATCCTTTGAAATATTGATTCTTTAACATATAAATTCATTCACATTGATATGACAGCTATGCAAACCTTTTTTAGTTGAAGCACTTATGTTTTATAAATACATGTGTTATTATAGGTTGCATTGGTGGCTGTGATGAGATTCTTACACAGTTGACAGAAATATGTGGTACCGGCTCTCGCATGCCAGGTCTGTATGAATGGCTAATTACTTCATAGTAACACTTCTAAAAATATATTTGGATTGTACATATTGTTTCATATGCAATAATGGCTTTATGTAAACTATGGTTAAATTGAATTAGACTGTCAATAATAGTTTAGTCTTCTGATAACAGCTTAATAGAAACCTGAATTCACAGAAAAGAAATAAATTGTATTATTGAATTGAAAATATATGTATTACAGAAGATAACTCCTGTAACCCAGAGCAAAAGCTCCTCAGAGAAGAGACATTTCTCTCTCTGCCCACCTAAGGTTCTAACTGAACAAAATGATCAAAGATGCTTTGCTCTCTACCTTCACATACTCTTATAACAAAATAGATCACACACCTCACCAATCACTCATTGCCACGTGTGTTTCCCATTTTTCCCTCTAACTAACTTGCCACCTCACCTCTACTATCCATTGGGCTATTCTCATTCGGGTCCTACCACAGCTGCACACAACGTACAGTTGTCAGCAATACAGGGTTACTTCTACCTATCAGTGTCAGTAACATTGAGATTTAATTGGGCTGTTATATATGCCTCTACATTCTGTTCACAATTTATATTCAGTAATGACAGATTATAGTTGGCTTCCAGATCCTTAGATTTTGTGAGTTGAGACTGCGGTGTACTTTTAATTTAATCAATGTGGGTATATAGCTCTACTCTCTCACTATATAGACAAAAACAAACTTCAATAGTAGCCTTCTTTACGTTTTCGCTCATTTTTTTACACTCCGTTTCTCTGAGTTTCTTGTAGTCTCTTGATAATTAATAGGTTGAACAATATCTTTTAGCATCGAAAACTCGTGACACAACCTGTGTATATACGACAGATTCAATCTAGATACCTACAAATTTTATCAATGACATTGAAACTTTTTTAAGAGATATTAAGATTTATTTATGGATACTGTTTCGTTCCTTAAGCAAGTTTTTCTGTATGGGTATTTTTATTTTACTTTCTTTTGTAATGCAACATAAAGTGAGTTTTTATAGCATTTTGCGGTCACAAGTCAGTGACAAAAAGGAATACAGTTTTAACCTGTTTACTGCCATTTCATTTTTTTTTCGTGGATAAGTATTAAATTCCAATGATTATACCTTACCTTTTTCCTAGCAAGAGGTCGAGGACCTACTGCATCAACCAGCAACGCCCATCATACCAACCCAAGGTCTACTGCATCAACCAGCAACACCCATCATACTAACCCAAGGCAAGCAGTTTGTTCGCACTGTCAAGAAACAGGGCATTCTTCTAACGACTGTCCTTCACAGACTCGACGCTCCAGGAATCCCCAATATCCTGGAATGGACCAACAAAATGGTAAGATTTCTGGAATTTTAAAATGCCACAGCAGAATAGACAGCCTAGAGAAATAAGAATTGTAAATTTTGGACATTAGGAAATTAGCAAGCAGTGAGAGTCAGCCATGCAGATCTTGGCCCTGTAGTTTGTGATACACAAATGTTAATTTTGGATTTTGTAGATGAATTGACATGTGATAATTGATGGTCCTAGAGTTGAATCTGCCCTATCCAAGCCTCACTGTGTTATTGATGTGCTGATGATTGTGAATAATGCTGTACAAAGTGTTGAAATTTTTTAATTCAATTCAATCCAATAACAACTACGCTTTTTCGCACTAGGTGGGTTGGCTTCATGGATCAATTGATGTCATACAGTCTTGACATGTATTTTGGTTCAAAGTTGATCATTTACACCTAACTCACTCTTATTGATTTTCCTATAGTTTTCCTTGGTTTCTGTCTCCGGTTGTTTGACTATCCTCCATTTGATGTACTCTCTTTACTGGTGCTTCTATAAGTTTTCTCCGTACATGCCAAAACCACCTAAGATGAGATTCTGCCATCTTCTCTACTATAGAACCTAACCCAATTTTTTCTATAGTATTTGTATTTCTAATTCTATATTTTCTTGAGTAATCACTCGTCCAACTAGCATTCTCATGCCTACAACACCAAGTTACTGTTTTTGTCGGCATTAGACTGTCCAGTGTTTTGTTCCACACATCATTGTTGGTTTGAAGTGCTTAAATTTATTTATTTTTAATTATTTTGAAATGTCATTATGATATTGCAAGTATAATAAAGAAAGAAAGATGTGTTTGAACCTATGGTGGAAAAGGTAGTAATCTCTAAGGGGGTTCTAACTTCTAACACACAGAAAATATGAAGGTGAAAAGAAAGACTTCAATAGTTTTATTATTAAAAAAAGTTATTATAAAACTTTATGGATCGTTTATCCACTTAATCGACCTCACCTAGCGAAAAAGGGCTATTATTGTTGTTTACTAATTTCTATATCCCATTGCTACAGTAATCAAGGTGATAATAAAAAGGGCTATGTTATCATAAAACTTTATGGATTTGTTTATCCACTTAATCGACCTCGCCTAGTGAAAAAGGGCTATTATTGTTGTTTACTAATTTCTATATCCCATTGCTACACTAGTCGAGGTGATAATTTGTGTTCTTATGTATATTTTTTTTCTGGATGTTAAAAATAAGAACTGAATTATTCTCTTAAAAAAGGAAAGGAGTCTTAACTTTTGTCTTAGTTTTAGAATTTCTTGCAAATCACTTACCATACATTTTTCCATCATTGTTTAGCAGCTGCCAAAATTGAAATTTAAGGGAATGCATCTTGTAATAAACCTTTTTACACAATGCAGGAGAATCTTCTGTTGCATGCAGCTCGTGTGGAACACCGTGTGTTTTGCGAACTGCAAATACAGATAGTAACAGGAACAGGAAGTTCTACGCATGTCAAACACAGGGGTGCAGCTTCTTTGTGTATGTGAACTCCTAATCCATGCCAAAATTATTGTGACTATCATCACATCATTGACACTTAGCAATGTTTAGATAACAGAATCAATAGCCTACCAACCTCTTTCCCCTTGATTGCTTTCAATCCACAAATAACACAAGCTGACATTAATTTCAATTTAATTTTTGGACTAAATAAAGCAAATCAGTGTATTATATTGCATGGTTTTCATTATGTGATGGATGATATGTCAAGCAGCTTAGAGGAATAAAATATATTGCATGGTTTTGAGACAGCTATTTGCTTATGTAAATCTTATGACCGCTATTACAGAATATGGGAGGATGAACTCAACAATGGCAGTGGAGGAAGACGTGTTACACGTTCAAATAGTACTCCAGCATCCAACCGTGGTCGAAATGGTGGCCGTGGATCTCGTGGTAGGGGTCGCAATGGATCTAATTCTTCTAATGGGACATTTGTGTCAGCCACTGGTAATCCTATTTCTGATAGAAGGTGCTATACATGCGGTGATCCATCTCACTTTGCTAATGTTTGCCCCAATCGTGGTGGACTCTGATGACTCAATGATTCTTATCAGTCATATAGAAGGAAAACTTGGTGTTAAGCATGTGTTTTTTGAAGCTGTTATACAGACATAATTATGTCTAATGTAGCATGCACTACGATGCTTTGAGCTGGTTCTGATCTGCCAATGCTAACTGTCGATTATTTTTACTTATTCATTGGTTCATCATTCATCTTTGGCGTAAAGGAACGTATAGAATTTGCTTATTGAAAACCATGAATCATGAGTTCAATTGGATCATTTTGGCTAAGGGAAAGATATAATCCCCGGATTCCATGACTTGTGGAATACATATACATGTTTGCCCCGGAAGCCATTTGATAGTGATGTAACAAATAGGTATTAGGACACTTTGATTCCTGTCAAAATTCTTTCTTCAGGTCATATGTAAACTTTTTAACATTAAATGCTTTCTTTAACGCATATGGTCTGTATATACTTGGTGGTTTTTTGTATTGCATATATGTGGATTGATGTTGGGGTGAAGAAAACAAACTAATTTTAGGACTTGATCTTTCTTCAGGACCACTGACTTTATGGGGGTTAATTAACTGAGTACATTACTAGACCAAAAACATTTTCCATGTGTGAGAGATCAATAACAAATGTCTAAATGACTATTGCTTCTTATTACTTGTGTTATTGGACTAAATGAAGCAAAGCAGTGTATTCTACACTAAGTGAAATTAAATGATTATTACTCAACATTTTTTTTTTGATACATTCTGAATAAATACTAAAAGTAGTTGGTAGAGAGTTTGGTCTTGGTTCACAAGAATGTTGAAGGAAATAAAGTCTGGATGGAAGCTTATGCCTTTTGTTTGAGCTGAGAAATGAAAAATGAAAGCAAGTGTGTAATTTATGTACTGTTCCATTTTTACCCCTATAATTACTTTTGCCAATATTTTCATGCATTTATGTATAAACATATAGGCAAAATTACATTTGTGGTCCTTTAAGTTTTGATGTAGGAGGGTTTTATTAGTAATTTAGTAGTATTTATTATTTAGCCAAGTCTTAGTAATTTTCTAGAACTTTCTATTATTATTTCGTTTTATTTTATTTCGGCCCACGAGTTTGTTATTTCTTTCACTATATAAGCAGAACTTATGTAAGCCTAAAAGGCACACATTTTGATTCAATAAAATTATTCGAGATTTTCTCTCAATTCTGGTGGATTCCAAAAACCCTTATTTTGATAGGTTTGCCGCTTGCAACCCTATTTTCACAAGTTTGTCGCTTGCAAACTTGTTCTTTTCAATTAGGTTTAGCACTTGCTAGCCTACGCTTCCGTACTGCGTCAGTTGGTATCAGAGCAGGTTTCTCCTGTTCTTTTCCTAACGTGATCGGCCATGGGAGATCAACCGGTGACAAAAGCAGAGGTTGTCGCGGCTCTTACCCTGACCCTTAATGCTTTGGCTGCACAAATGGCGATGTTAACAACCAACCTGAATAACATCGCCAACAACAACAACAACAGAAACAATCTAAACATGAGAGGAGAACCAATTCCGGTTATTAGGGTTCGTAATAATAATCAGACTATTGACGGCGATGGATGTGGGTATCACCATGATTACCGCGTAAAGGCTGATATTCCACTGTTCTACGGAACGATGGGTGTAGAAGAATTTTTGGATTGGGAGATTGATGTTGACAGATTTTTCGACGTCATGGACGTCCCGGAAAACAAGCAGGTTAAGATGGTTGCGAACAGACTGAAAAGTACCGCATCTATTTGGTGGGATAGACTTGTTGTTCAGAGATAGAGACAAAGAAAGAACCCTATTCGAACTTGGAGAAAGATGAAACAGTTGATGCTTGAAAGATTTAACTCTCGCGGTAGATTATCTCTCGTCGCTTGTTTCAATTGAAAAATTGGAGAGGAAGCAACTCTCGTCGCCACGGATGTATCAACCGCCGATGAAGGGTTATGATGATATAATTGAAGAGGCGGATCAGGTCATTAATGAAGTCGATTTTCATAATTCAGCAGACTTGTCATCAATGGATACAACACAAAATGAGTCATCTGCTCATCAAATCGAGAACGATGTAATTGGTTGCTCCTTGCAAAATAATGGGAAACATGTTGGTGTAGATTTGCATCATGAGGGTAGTGAGTGTGTTCTGACTGATATTGGAAAAACAGAAGTGTTTCTGAGAGCAGGTCAAATGGTAGAATTAGATGCATGTCGTGCCGAGGTTTTAGGGAAATCTGCAATCATTATTCAGAAAAAAGCTCGCTCATTCATTTGTCAGAAACAATACAATTTATTGCGATTCTTTTCCATAGAAGTAGAAAGGGCAGTGAGAGGACAACTTGCAAGGGATCGATATGAACGCATGAAAAGGGATGCTGCATCTTTGATAATCCAGAAACAATTGCGCATGTACCTTTCTAAAAGTGCTTATAAAACTACCTATGCCAGAGCTGTTTGCATTCAAGCTGGCATGCGAGGGATGACTGCTAGAAATGATTCAGAAGACGGACACACGCCACAACTGTTAATCAGAGGTGCGCAACAGATGTGATGGAAGAAGAAATTCCGATGAGTAGCGGCGAAATGGGAGAAGCAGAAAGCGGTGGCGCATCACTTTCTTCAATCGGCACCGACGCAATGAAACATCGTGTAGCCTACTTTTACAAACCAAGCATTGGCGATTATTACTACAGTCAAGGTCACCTAATGAAACCCCATCGTATTCACATGGCACACAATCTCATCATCCACTACCCTGTCTCTGGGGATTTTTCACGGTTGCCGAAGAAACCACCCGATCGACATGTTGCTACAAGTACGCTCACTTTGAATCAGATGAAAGTTACAAAGTTTTGGTTTGGTCGAGAACCATTTAAAGAGGGTGCATATTCAAATGTTCATCCATCTGTTATTCAATTGATCAAAGAGGGAGTTACACTCAATACAACTGGTGGTGTTCACAAATTGAAATCAGGAGTTACACTCAATACAGGTTATAGCATGATCCTTGATGCCGAGCAGAAAGGACTCATAACACCTGGGAAGAGTACTACACAAAAAACCAGCTTGTTCACTGGTTTTGCACAAGTATCTGTTACTGCCTATAAGAACAGAAAACTTCCATTGCCACCAAAAACCTCACCTGAATTTTACCATCATAAAAAGAACTCAGATCTTGTTGTTCCAACTGATAGACTAAGGTTTCTAAATAAAGCTTATGTTATTAAGGATCATGAACAAGATATAGCCTCAGATGGTTCAGCAATAAATTATTGGAGTCTTTTCACAGTAGATCAAGTTGAAGAACTAAAAGCCATTATTAAAGTTATTCCATTGTGGTCAACAAGAATCACAATGTCTATTAACATTGGAAGCTCGTTTGGATTGCTGCAAGCTAAATCCTTAGACAGGCATATCACTTCAAACTTTGAAATACCAGTAGGATTTTTTTCTGTTATCTTGATAGTTGCAGTATTAATATGGATTCCAGTTGTGGACAAAGCAACTTGGAACAAGCAAAAGTTTGATTATCTTCAATCAACAATGCCATGGCACAATGCTCTTTATCCACAGCGGTTAAGTATATTAAAGAAGTGTGGAATTACACACAGAAAGCTATTCTAGTAGCTCTTTATCCACAAGGAAGGTTGCCCTCCCAAAATGCTCTTCACATGATATGGATTTGGGGAAATTTGGCCTTCCCTTTCACAAGCGATAAAGAAGAATCCTTGTGGAAGCAAAAGATTTGGAGCCATGAGTTGCTTGTTGATGGCATTGATCCTGCAATTTTGGACTGGATGACAGAAGGAAAATTCAAATGTCTATATGGAGGCAAAGATCTAGAAAGTATTCGACATGCTACTACATTTCTTCAATGGGATCCAGGAGGGTGGTCTTTTGTTCATTTGAGGAGTCAACATCCATGGGAAACTCTATTAAAATGAGAACTCGGGTCGAGTTCTTCAGAGGTGGAGGAGACTGATGTAGGAGAGTTTTATTAGTAATTTAGTAGTATTTATTATTTAGCCAAATCTTAGTAATTTTCTAGAACTTTCTATTATTATTTCGTTTTATTTTATTTCGGCCCATGAGTTTGTTATTTCTTTCACTATATAAACAGAACTTATGTAGTCTAAGAGGCACACACTTTTATTCATTAATAATATTCGAGACTTTTCTCTCAATTCTGGTGGATTCCGAAAACTCTTATTTTGATAGGTTTGTCGCTTGCAACCCTATTTTCACAAGTTTATTGCTTGCAAACTTGTTCTTTTCTATCTAGGTTTAGCGTTTGCTAACCCTACACTTCCGTACTGCGTCAAGTTTGGTCTTTTTCCTAAACTGGTATGTTAAGTTTTTATTTTTTTAAATTGATCTTTTATGTTACATTATACTTTCATTGCTACCCTTTTTAATAAGTTCCGTAAAAATTAAGCAAGTTTGACATTATAATTTATAATATCGAGAAAACTTACATAGACATGTCAGATATGTCCATATCATTTCTACTCTCACTTTTCTTATTTAAATCTAAATTCTTAGATCGAAAAACTTTAAAACCAAAGTATCTCATTGTTCGCTGCAATGCATTCATTTAGCATAAATGATTAAAATTTACGAACCTAAAACAATTAGTCACTTATCTTAAGCGTGATGTGTAATGAATGGACACTTGAATGTTTGTTCATCTCTAATTGTGTAACAAAGCTTGCGGATCACACAATCACATAATATAACATACAGGACTACAATGCAACAAAAAGATAACTTAAAGGCTACCAATGCAAATAAAATGTATCATAAAGGACAAATTTGAGAAAAAATAAAACTTGAAGGACCAATCTAAAGTAATGGTTAAAGGACCGCCTGTGCAATTTTGCCAAATATTATTATTTAACCCATCTGATGATGTCTTTTTACTTGATCAACTAAATAGTCATTTTGTTGTCTACTCACTTTCATTCCTATTAACATTCTTTTTACTTAATTTTCTTTCACCTTCTTTTCAAACCCAAACACAGCATTAAAGTTAGTAGTCTCGCCCTCTCAATTGTAGGACGTGCTTTCTGTGAATCAACATTTAAGACCTGGTGATTCATTGATATGAAATGAAACTATCCATTGATAAACCGGATTTTGCAGAAACAAAGGTAATATGTAGAACTGACGTGAAAAAAAGAAACTGATTTGCAAGTTTCTGTGGTTATGTCTTAATTACTAATTTTGAATTATCTGAAATAATGATTTGCTATAGCTAGTGTGCTGTTTGACATTGTTTTTCATCCAACCAAGTCTTAAGGAAATTAAAGTGAAAAGATTGAACAAGATGGAAATAGTAGCAAACAATGACATGTCTAAACATGATGTTTGATTTAGTATAAAAACACAATGCCTGAGTCACCTCAACATCAAGTAGACAATTTGAACATGCGGTACACAGATCTTCCTTAGACAATTTTCCATACGACCAAATATGCAGAAGTCACATGTTGAATACCGAAGTACAAGAGTTCCTAAATCTACAAACACGGTCTCTGATAATAGAGCAAAAATACAAGAAAGCCTTCAGCTCAATCGTCAGGAAAACCAAGAAATCTGTTTATATGCTTGGCCACTGGTGTAGCATCACCTGGAGAGTAAGGACGGAGAGCATTTAAATCCATATCAGCAATGCTTTGATGGAGTGTTTGAGGACTAGCACAAAACAAATGTTTTCTATTTGCAAGTTCTTCTGCAAGCTCACTTTGATGATTATCCATCAAATCCTCATTTACAACCACAATTAAAGGTTTGCATAGCTGCAGCGTCTCAAATATGCTACCTGACCCTGCATAAAATCAGACTAGTTACAGTTACTACCTCAGGCCGAAATAGTAGCAGCAGCAACAAGAAGAAAAGGGCAAAAATAAAAGGGTCACAAGAAACTATATTTATGATACATTGGTTTTTTCCTTTCAGTTTAATCAAAATACAACCACCCGTGTGATAGAGAACAGCAGATAGAAGGAGAGGGGACATAACAGAATGGGACTGGTGGCACTAGTTGAGTGAAGAGAGAGAGATAGAATATTATTTCTAAATATTCGGCGTCAATGGGAGGCAGGCAAGAAAAATTGACTGAAAGGAACGAAAGTGTTTAACGTCTGTAACGTAAAAGATCAAAATTGAACGAAAGTTCGACTTCTACAACGTGACGAATCAAACTTTTTCAAATTTTGACATAACGAGATAGTCATATTTAGTGTCAATTTTTTCCAGTGGAAAAAACTTAGAGAAACCAAAAAAAAAAAAAAAAAAAAAAAGTTCATAGTATTCAAACATGATTTTTTTTTTTTGAATCAGCAAAAGTTTATTAAAAACCCCGATCCTGCACAAGACGAACAGAGACCGGTGAAGTACAAACAAAAGGCGCCGTATATAGGCGGAACACCTGAAAACAAAAACCCCAACAAAGACCCCTAAGGACAACACCCACCAAAGTAAACATCCCCACCAAAAACTGACTCCTAGACAACCGACCACTGAAAAACGGCATCCATAACACACGTCGTCACTACTCACCCCCAAATGAACACCCTTGTAAAAGAAAATCCAGTCCTCAGAACCCAAACTGATCCATATCCACCTTTTCAAAAGATCAATCAGCCTCCACCACCGCACAATCTCTGGTCCACCGAGAGAAAACCCTAAAAAAGCCCAAAACCAAACTTGATTCAAACATGATTATATGCATTAATAGTTGTTTTGGGGGGAGGGAGAGGCTGGAGCCCACCCTTGCCCTCCCCTGTATCCGGCCATGATACGGCTCCTTTTCCAACAGGTTTATCATTTTGAAAGGAGCTCTTATATTTGCATTTCAAATTCTTTCTATACTCTGTAACAGAATTATCGTTTTGGTTGAGTTATTTAGTATCAGTACAATTAAGTTTTCCAATTCATATTTTGGGTCCTATCAGTGTTGTGGCAGAAACAGTGCACCCTGAAATGGAGGTAGAAGAACCTGAACTTATGAATCCTGAGGTTGTGTGATCAACAAAAGATGAAAGTGTCCACTAGTAGAGAAAACAACTTGGCAGGGGGCTGAGATAATCAAAGATATTTCCAAATCTCTGCCTTAAGGACTTGGCAAATGTTAGAGGGGCTGAGGGGGTGATATGGATAGCAATCGAAATCGTGTGATCTCCAAGCAGTCCACGAAACCCCTTAAAGTTTATACTTGAAGGCCCAAAGAAGTAGAAAGACTATAGGCAGAGAGGAGAGTGTTAGCTAGTTATGGAGAGAAAAACCATAGGAAGTCTGTTATATGGAACGAAGAAATCGAGAAATACTATGTTGAGTAAAATATTGTCTTTGCTGGAGCCGAGAGCTTTCTCTGATCCGAGGGCTTTCCCTTCAGCTGTACTCTGTCCATTTACAGTCACATAATAATACATGTGCTGATTTTAACACGAATTTCCCTAGCAAACTAGGTACTCTAATTACCTGTGCCACTTTTCTTTCCCTGCATTGCAATCCTTTTCATTCCATTTTCCAAATTCAGACAGTGATATCACCTTGAAGCAGATCTAAGATCTGCATTAGTACAATGATTTTCATCTCTATTACTATTGATATTTTAGATTCAGGGGTTGTATTTTGAGAGAATTAAGCAAGTGATTATTTAGTAGTGAAAAGGGAAAGCGTCAAGGAAAAACTATTTTGAGGAGAGATATTTTTTCTCATTCTGATCATTCCCAATCAAGTAATAAAATGCTTATTTCCTTTTCTCTATTTTCATAATTTATTCCTACCAAATACAACACAGCAACTCGCGATGCCGAAATCGCTAGGTTGGACACCTTCACCCGGGTTCGAATCCAGGACCTCGAAGTGGTGTGAGTTTTAGTGATGCTTACCACTTCATCTACATACCAAAAAAAAGAAACAAATACAAACACAACAATCATTTCCACTTCATATGTGGAGCAATGGAAAGGAACGGTAAGTAAATCATTATAAATTATTGGCTCACTTGAACTAGCGAGTTAATTGCAGAAAACCAATTGTTTTTAAAAGCCAACTTTGTCAAAGGAATACGTTATCAGATATTAACCAAACAGGCAAACACCATGCCATTAAATAATTAAACATGATTGCTAATACTTCTCAATCATAATGGGAGAGCATAATACAAACAAGCCACCAAGGCCTAAGAATTACAATGCGTCTATAATTACATAATAATGTGAATAACAACATATAAAGGACAAGCATACCTGCATGGCTAATGATAAGAGAAGCAGATCTGATATGATCTGCAATACTGGAAGAAAAAGTGAAGTAATCTACGGCCAATGTACAATCTCCTTCGGACTACAATAAAAAGTTAACGAAAACCAACTCAGTACAAAGCGGAGTGTCGTCTATGTAAACGGACACTTTTCCCCATGTTATCTACTAAAGTAAATGTAATATAGCACTGACACTAAATTATGAAAGAGTGTATGATGTCCGATACTAACACAACATCAACACATATGATTACATTCGATTGGTTCATTTTCTCAAATTATTACCGATTTCGAAATGTAAGTGTAATGTCTGGTGAGGTGCTTCATAGTAATACAATTATGTGCTTCAACTTTTCTTTAAACAAGGAAAGTTTGTCTACAAATTTCACTACATTGTTATCTTCCTCCATTTTTGAACCGCCAAATCCCATTTCAACGCAAAAACGCAAATGATTAAAAAAAAACATAATCACATTAAAATGAGAACAATTCTGTCATGGTAAATTTCCACATAACAAGATCACAATTACAATTTACGAAAGCATAGTAAACAACAAAAAAATAATAATGCAGATTGAAGACAATGATTGAAAGTAATTACTACCTTGGTAGGAAGATAGGATCCACGACCCATTTGAATAAGAAGATGGGTATACCCTTTTGCAAGTAACTCTTTTTTAACAGTTTCTGAATCCACACTTTTCACCAGAGCGTCGAAACAAGTCGTTCCTACAGTCACGAAAACCACTCTCTTCGTTTTTTCACCCCCCATTTCATTAATCACACCACACAACTCAATTTTTATTCGATTTGTTTCTTCTGTCAAAATAACGCAGAAATAGAATTGAAATTTGAAAGTGTGTTGTTGTTAGCGTCGGAGAGGATCAATTTCATAGCTGAACAGAAAATCGCATACTGAAAATAAAAATAAAAAACTGTTTTTTTATACATGTTTTCGTAAAAAGAAAG
>Ga0228710_1001771_pt1 | contig 33142 bp, 10 predicted proteins | sample MedpolnodulmetaG_FD_177995 | JGI IMG/M metagenome (GOLD analysis project Ga0228710, IMG submission 177995) | Root nodule microbial communities from Medicago polymorpha collected in Santa Monica, California, United States - pink nodules | ecosystem: Host-associated > Plants > Roots > Nodule... | reverse complement strand
AAAAAAAAAAAAAAAAAAAAAAAAAAAAAATAAAAATTAAAAAAAAAAAAAAAAAAAAATATAAAAAGAAATTTTTTTTTTTTTTGGAAACAGCATAAAATTTCATTAAAAGCCTAGCACAAGAAGTGCTAAAGGCAAGAATTACAAAGGGCCAATACACCAAAACGCAGGCGACAAAGGCGGGGAAGAAAATAACAGCAGCTGAACCTACAAAACCCACACCAATATACCATAAAGCAGGCAACAAAGGTGGGAGTTGGACCTACAAAACCAAAGCCAATACACCATAATACAGGCGACAAAGGCAGAGAAGGAAAAACCATAGCTGATCTTACAAAAACCAATGCCAATACACCATAATGCAGGCGACAGAGGCATGGACAAAAAAACCACTGATCCCACTATACCCAACGCCAATACACCATAATACAGGCGACAAAGGCTAAGAAACAAGTAGGGGAGCACAACATCAACTGGGACCGATGAGCAAAAAACAGACCGCACAGCTGCTAGCACCAGCAGCAAACAGCCCGCACTTCCAAAAAAACACCAGCTAGAACAGACCTGTAAACACCCCAGCTGCTGAAAAGAGATCCCTCACCACGAAGCGCCAATCAACGCCTCCTAAGCAAGCACTCCTGTGGGTTCCAACACCACTCGTAGAAAAGACAAGATGCGATTCGGAGTCTATTCAAAGCCCAACACCAAGACAACGCCTTGACCTCGTCCACCAATTCGTCTACATGCTTAAATTGGTTTTGGAAGATCCTCGCATTTCTTTCCTTCCACATCGTCCATATAACGGCGTGCCAAATCAACCAAAAAGCCTTCTTTAACCGCCTCGGATTAGCCTCATCACTCCAACAAGCAAAATGCACATATAGATTTTGCGGAGTCATAAGATTAACACCTAACCAATCAAAAACCAAATGCCAAAACAACCAAGCCGCATCGCAATGCAAAAATAAATGAGTAGTTGTTTCCTCCTTATGACCACACATGACGCAATTCCGAAGGTCCTCTTGGGTTAAGACACGTCGCAACACAAGATTTGACCGCGTAGGAATACGATCAAGAAGTGCCATCCAAGATAATGCAACCACCTTTGAAGGAGTCGAGCTTTTCCAAATATCCCCAAAAACTCTCTCCTCAAAAGCACTCAAACCAACCTCCAATAGAACGATACCCTCTAGAACTCTATAACAAGAGTTAACCGAGAAAAGACCTCCATCATCCGGCGTCCACCACCATTTATCATTATCCTCCCCCAAAGTGAAGCCTTCTAGGAGAGCCAACAAGTTTGCAATTAAATTGTGTTCCCAAGGAAAAGGTTCCCTCCTCCAACCAAAGTTCCATGTGACCGATCCATCCATTGAATTACACAAATCCCCTATCTTGGCATTCTTGAACGATGAGATATTGAAAAGCCTCGGAAAAATAGTAGCTAATGGTTGATCGTCAATCCACCTATCAAGCCAAAAGCTTGTTCCTCTTCCATTTGATACCCTCCGCACCACCTTATCGGTGAACCAATTACCACCCAAGCTTCCTTCTAGCTTTGACAAATCCTTCCACCAAATGGAAGAGAACCGCGGCCATCTATATCCCTCCACCAGAGAGAACCCGGAAATTGAATCCCCATACTTTTCTCTCAACACCACTTTCCAAAGGGGCGTTTCTTCTTGAAGGAGGCGCCACTTCCACTTAGCCACAAGACTCAAATTAACCAATCTTACATCTCGCACATCCAAACCACCCTTCCTTCTAGGAGAACAAACCCTCCTCCAATTTACCCAACAAATCTTCCGACCTCCTCTCGCACCTCCCCAAAGAAAATTCCTTTGAATACGGATAACCTCTTTCACCACCTTCGCCGGAATTTTCAAATAAGACAAATAAAAAATTGGAATAGCGTTCAAAACCGAATTAAGGAGGACGATTCTACCTCCAAGGCTCACATACTTACTCCCCCAAGAATTAAGCCTATTCTTTAATTTCATCAATATAGGCTCCCAAGTAGAAACCTTTTTAGGATTGGCTCCCACCGGCAAGCCTAAGTAGTTAAACGGAATACTTCCCTCTCTACAATGCAAAAACCGGCAAGCCGCCTCCATGAAATCTCTGAACAATTACCAAGTGCCTAAAGAGCAATTCTCAACAAGTGATTGAGTGATCATCATTGATAAAAAAATTTGAAGCCCTAATCTTATATTTAAAATCTAAAGCCTTATTTTATAAGGACTAGAAACAAATTTAGGCTCATTTTATAATTTTATGATTTCATCGTGATGTCAAATATGCACTAAGTGAAAACAAACAAACCATCACTCTAATATTTTTGAAGGAGAGAGAGTGTGCCTATGTATTGATATATCACTTTCAAAATATGCTGGCTATGGACACACTGAACCTCATAATGCTTATGTATCTACTGAAATTGTACAATGAGGATGTCACAAACGACAATTCAACTCAGTGAAGGATGTCAGAAATACATCTTTTTGAGAAAATTGAAATTTGATGTAGTTGCAAAATTATTAAGCTCACGAGACATTTTTCTAACCACTAGATTTTCTACATTGGAGGGAACAAAAGAACACATTAATTGTTTTGTCAATGTCATCTATGTTTGTTAATTATAAGGTTTCTTTGTCTCCACGAACATAAAGGATAAGGTTAATTTGCCATGAATTTTGTTATGAAGAATGAAGCATAAAATGCTGAGCTAAAATTGGATTCAAAAGATAAAGATCACACACGCATGCTAGCTTCTTGCAAAAGCACATTTTACAACACTATTTTAAGTGCTTTTGAATTGAGTTACTTTAATTCACGCATGTTATTGAGAAATAAGCACATGCTTTGGACTTTGGTCCCCCTCCCTTTTCTTTTCTTCTCTTCCTCAATGGTTTTTCTTTTGGCTTAGATGAGATCCAATGACCCTTTTAGCCTCATGATACAAGATTAACCCTATGTTTGGATTTTGAGAAAATTGTATTTATGCCTTTGGAAAAATTGCACATTATCATTTGGCTCTATTCTTCTTTTGACGAATGAAGTCACCATTGTTTTTAGAACAATTTATTGTTTAACTCGTCTTTACATAAATATAAATCACTTTACATTCAACTTATTTTTATGTAAAATAAATTTTATAATATCTACTCGTCATATAATCTGAAACAGTACAATACCCATCGGAAAAAAATCAGGGAGAGTATAACTGTTTAAATTTATTTTTTTACAATTATTTCTCATCTTGTAAATACCAAAAAACACTTGAGATCACTCAAGTCTAAATGGGCCCTAAAATTACATTCAAACATTCTCTAAAAGTACATGGGTTGCTTTTCACACCTATTGATAGACTTGTGCGTATTTTTTGTGTCAAAATGGATTAGTTTTTCTTACATTTTTTTATGGGCTAGGATATCAAGAAAATATATCAACCTAACCAACACAAAATTACATTAAAGAGTTAAAAAATGAAGTTAAAATTCATTGATTAATGAATTAAATGAAAACTACATCACATAGTCCTATAGGACCGGAGTGTTTTATTATTTACATGACTCCTAAAGAGGAGTACCATACATGAAAGAAAAATTTAAAACAAAAAAAAAGGCACTTTTTAACATGTAATTTAAAATGCCCTTAAAAAAAAAAGAAGCAATGTTGAATATATCACTAATTGAAAGTTGATAGATTAATCACGATCCATCAAACATAATCAGTTCTTGTTATTTGTTGAATCCTTAACTGCATCAACAGCTCCTTGAGCCTTTGCTTGCATCTGCTGACCGGTCTACACATAATAAAAAATATACGCAACATTTTTACATTTAGGCCATGAATTTGTGCTATTAGTCTAATTCATACAATGTATTAATTTTGTAAACAATAAATTGTTACCTCTTGCAATGATTCTCTGGCAGACTGAGCAGCATTGCTAGCCTTCTCCATCAAGTTGCTAGTCTTTTCCTATAATCAACATAAAAAATATTTGTGATTAATAGGTTAATATATAAAATTGATTGTATTAATATCTATAAGTATCTTCCTCCAATCTTAAATATAAGCAAAATTAACTAACTTGAATTTATTTAAATACAATTCATTCTCAATCTCAAAAAAATAGACATTCTCAAAATTAAAATGTCTTTCATGAAAAACATGTTTTATGATAATAAAAGAGTCATATTGGAAAGTAAAAATTACAATAAATAAGTTATATTTGAGAAATGACATAATTTTTTTTGTTAAACTTACTTGTATTTAATATCATTAAACATGATGTAACCAAACATACCAATCACTAAACATGAATATACTTGAAAAGTATATATAAGAAGAGAAGGGAAACCTGGGTTTGTCCCTTGGCCTGTCCAGCATTGTAGCTTGCCTGGTTAGAGTCCATCTTGTCTTGTGAATATGAAATTAATCAACTGAATATATTGAAGATTATAAGAAATAATTGAATGAAAGATTAATGTTGTGATTAATGTTGAGAATTAACTGTATATATATGCAAAGTTTCCTATGGATTTTGCACTACTTGCGGTTCTTTGTGGTAGTGTTGAAGATGATGTGCTATTTTGGGGGAGTATATGTGAGAAAGACGTACAATGTGTGAACCAGGAAAACTTCCATTTACTATTTTCAAGGATGTGTGAACCACCCCATGCAAAACAAATGTACAATGTTTGTGCAAAAATATATTTACATAAATTAAAAAAAATAATCACCATCACTTTGAAATATGTCTGGAGTTTGGAACAATGTTTGATAAATGTGATTTGGAATCGTTTTATACTAAATTTTAGGAAAACTAATTTGTTTAAAATTGAGATTTTTTTTTCTTAACCCTCTATTTTGGACGGGGGGATGTGTAATTCGGAATCAAAGAAGTAAAGGGTAATGACTATTTCATCTAGCATCAAACAATAACTTGACCTAAACTTAATTACCCCACGGTGTAGCTCAAGTGATTGAGTAAGACATCCAAAATGGTTGAGAATGAAGTTCAACGTTTAAATCTTAGCTCCTATGATAAAACGAGTGAATAGAGAATTTCGTCTTTGAATATGTGACCATCAATCAACTTCGTCTCTGAATTTTTTGAAATACTCAAATTGTTTCTCAATTTACTTCATGTTTATCAAAAGTTTCCCGATCAATTTTCAACATCATGCAGACTAATTATAAAATAAATTATAGTAAATTCATCAAAAAAAATTCAGAGAGGAAGTTGAAAATTGATGGGAATAGGAGCTTTATGATGCATAATGTTGCATAATGTTGAAAATTGATTGACTGACTATTAAATTGTGATAAATTTTTTCCATCAAAAAATTGTGATGAAAGTGTGAAGTTTCCTGATCAATAGATTCATCACACTTTAAATGGATATTGAAAATTAATAGTCAAATAGTGATGAAGTTTCCCGATCAATTTTCAACATTAGTCAAATTATTTTTATGATGTGCACTCTAAAATATTGATGTGTCGATCCATGTCACCCTCCACGTGTGGAGGGACCAATTTAATAGTGAAATGTAACAGAGACCAATTTGATAGTTAAATTTGATATCATAAAAATAAATTATAATAAATTCATCAAAAAAAACCTCATCACTTTGTCAAATATCCAACACTTCACGAATAATTCATCTTCTCTCTTTTCTCTCATCAATCAATCTAACCGTAAACTTTAACCTCATCACACTTTAAAATAAAAGACTCAAATCTTGATCATCTTTCATCAATCAATAGATCTTTTATAATGAGGGAGAAATTGAGATCTTAAAAAGAAGTGGGAGGGAAATTGAAAGATACTGGAGGGACAAAGTGAGCAAGATGGAAATTAAACAAATGTAGTGGCCACTCACTATCTTTATATGGGGATGGAGAGCTCACTTGGTTGAGCTAAGAAATTAAAATAGTTAAGAAGTTAAAGATTTAGGGTTTGAATCCAGACAAGGGAGAAAATATTAATATAACAATTAACGTATTACTCCTTCAATTTCATTTTAATTGTTGATTTATGCTTGTAATAGGGATGGGAATAGGTCAGGACGACATACAAGGGACTTCAACTTAGCCTACGACAGGTCGGGTCAAACCATGTTTTTTCCTTAACTAAAGAAAACCTAGGCTTTTAAAGAGAAGACCTTATATTTTGTATTTTGAATTAAAATATAAATTGTTAACTTTTTCAGTAATTTAAACTTATTAGTATACATTAATTTTTCGTATATTGAAATGTATTATTATAAACTATAATTTAAATATGATACAATATATATAGTTAGATCACATTGCTTATTTAAATAGAAAATTGCTCTTCTCCCAACAAAAAACGCTCCCTCCCATACAAACTTACCAAAATACCCCCGGCATGAGTTAGCTCGCACTCGATAAGCTGAAATATAACCTACATGAGTTAACTCACGCTAGGTTATAACCCCAACATGAGTTAACTTGCGTTGCGGTTATAACCTACTTGAGTTAACTCACGTTGGGGTTATAACTTACATGAGTTAACTCACGCTAGGTTATAACCTGCGTGAGTTAACTCACGTTGACTTAAGTCATGTGTCAAGTGTGACTTAAGTCACGCTAGGTTATACACCTGCGTGAGTTAACTCACGCGGGGGTACTTTGGTCAATTTATATGGGAATGAGTGTTTTTTGTTGGGAGAAGAGCAATTTTCATTTAAATATGGTGATATAGTCTTTTAAACAGGTTATCAGATCATATCAAGCTTTCAAAAGGTCAGACCCATGATTAAAAAGTAAGTCTAAGATAGATTGCAAACCAGACTTATGCCTTAAAAAAATTGACAAGTAAGACTTAGGTCTTGCAAAGTCTAGCTCAACCGAGCATATTCCCACCCCTTGTTGTAAATGCTTCTTAAAAATGATTAGTTGAGGTGATTTCAATGGTAAAATTAATATCATTGACTAAAACACACTTATTAATTGTAGTTAGTGAAATAGTAAAGTGAAGTGAAATTCAATAAATAAAGGTATATTAATGGAATTAAAATATTAAATGTTGCATTCATATTTCAAAGTGACAATTATTTTAAGACAAAAAAAATTGTTAAAGTAACAGTAAAATGATTTAGTATCTTTATATAAAAATGAGAACAAGTGAGTAAAATTTATCGAATTAGTATCTTGTAATATATTTTAGAGTGACAAATATTTTAAGATAGAGAAAAAATTGTTAAAATAACGGTAAAATGACTTAGTATCTTTGCAATGGTAAAATGAGACCAAGTGAGTAAAATTTAGGGATGGCAAAATGGGTTGAATCCGCCGGGTTGGCTCATTTAACCTGCCATTTTAGCGGGGTGGGTTGAGATTTTGAACCTGCCACAAGTAGGGTGCCCAGCCCGCTCCGTCTAACCCGCTAAAAAACGGGTTGGCGATGGGGCGGACTTATTGGGAAAAAAAATCAATTATTGATAACTCATGGAGTTTTTATTTTCAATATCTTATTGATTTATTATAGAATTTTAGAAGATGTAATTTATATGTTTGAGTAATTATTTTCATATTTTTAGTGGAGTCATTAGTTATATATTTAGATTTCTTTAAATTGGTTTTAAATTTATACATTATTCTATTGTTTATGTGAAGATTTTAATTAATATTTTTTTAAAAAAACATTGATGGGTCAACCCGCCAGTTTGCCATATAACGGGGCGGGGTGAACCCTATTTCTCGAGTTGGCTCTGCCCCGCTTCGCCCCTTTTTAAACGGATTATTGATAGGGCAAGGCTGGATGGGACGGGTTGGCCCTTTTTGCTATCCCTAGTAAAATTTGTCATTAAAAAAGACTTAGTATCTTTATATAAAAATACGATGACTAATTTATGGGATTTGTGAACAAGATTGATTCAACGATATTTTATCAACATTCACTTCAGTGATACTTATACAACAAGATGAAGTAAATTTATTTTTTTTTTGTCAAGAAGATGAAGTAATTTTACAAAGAATAAAAATGAAAAGCTGCTTGAAATACATTTTGAAATATACCTATCAAGTGCCCCTTCATATTCTTACTACATTTTTTTTTATTTCAAATGCTAAAATTTGTTTCAAACGCCAAATTTTAATTGTTGAGAAATATTAACCGGTGGCCTGGAATATTAGTTAAGGAACTCAATATAGAAATATTGCATTAGAAAGTGCAGAAAAACCATGTTTTAACTTTTTGAAATTCAAGAATTTGTTGTTTAAATGAAAATTCCTACTTTTAACTTTCTTAACTAGTGTCCGCGGAAGTGGTTAGCACGACCTTTAATTGTGTTCGTCAATCATGATTTTCCTCCAAATGCAAATTAAAAGAAAGATAATATGCAATCGGAAATCAAGTCCCCTCTAGATTAGGGTGGAAACATGTCAGGCCACCTAATTAAAGCCTAATTAATCAGGGCCTTACAGTCTAGCTTAATTAAAGTCTAGTTTGACCCATCTCGTTTAATAAAAAGTTCATGTTCAAGCTTTTTATAAAGCCTATTTAATTAAATAGGTCAGGCTAAGACTTAAAAAAAAGCCTATTAAGCTTTTTATATATATTGTTGAAGTTTTTTTTCTTAAACTCAAGCTTTCATATGATTTGGTTATTTAGTAGCAGATATATTGGTGAGATTAGACTTTCGTAAGATTTCATTATTTAGTAGCAGACTTATCCGTGTGCTTTAGAATTTCATAAGTTTTGGCTTATTTAGTAGTAGGTTTATAGGTGGTGGTAGGTCTTGGTATAAAATAGGGTTTTAAATAGGCTTTCTGATTTTTATCAGACCTTTAAAACTGATAGGTCACACCTTGAAAATGAGCTTATGACGGGTAATAGGTCAGGCTCAAACCTATTATTTTTGAAATAGCTAGTCAGGCTTAGGTCTTACAAAGTCCGATCCGACCTAACCCATTTTCACTCCTACCTCTATGTTCATACTCCTTTTTATCTTTGAGTGAGCTACAAAAAGAGTAGACAAAGGTGAAAAATAAGATGTAATTGTTAGAGAGAGTATTAGAAAGAGAGAGTTCATAACCCTTTCCATCTTTATAATATGCTTATAAATTTTCATGCTATCGTAGAAAAACACTAGCAATATGATCGACAAGGTTAACAATGTTGCTCAATCCGCAAAGGAAACCACGCAAGAGGTTTTTAGTTTTAATTTTTATTTTTTTTTAACAAAAGGTTTTTAGTTTTAATTAATTATCATTATTGAATCTTTCCTACGCAATCATACAATCTAGCTAGACTGTCAAATTAGTACTGGACGACCGACTTTTGAACTTAGATAAATTGAATTTAAAATATAAGATCAAATTGTGACTCGTCTAATCTTAGTAAGATTCTAATAGAAAACTACATGATCATGTAAAGATGAGGAAATTTCAATTCTAATAACCGTGATATACTATATGATTTCCAAGAAATGATGTTAACAATTTTGTTATTTATAATTACTGATCTGTTTTCATAAAATGAACCCTTTATAGGTAATATTTATAGGGTTTTTCTATCATATGTAACATTGAGCTGCTTTTGCATAGAAGAATGCAACATGGATGAACTGATTATTGCACTATAGTTAGTTAGAGTGTTTGAGAAGTTTGGTTAGAGTTAATTACTCCAATTAATCTTAATATAAAGGAACATTCATTGCACATTTATATTATCTTATCAATCTAATTCAATATGAAACACAAGGATTATTATCATCTGATGTAGTCTAGTTGACCAGGATACTCGGCTCTCACCCAAGAGACCCGGGTTCAAAATATTACATTTCGTCTATATACCAAAAAAAAATTATTACATTCATTTCCAAATTGGTATTCAAAATATACACACATGTAAGTTTTTAACTGATATCCTTTAGTATTGCATTACAATTTACGCACTTGATTAACTAAACCTCTTATATGTAGTTGTCTATCCATATGTGATGATTGTGGTTATAACTTAATAGGAAGCACTCTAAGTAACATCGAAAATTGACCAAACTAGACATTGAACCGTTGAAAACTTTCGATCATGGCTCAAGTGTTTTAAATCAAAAAGAAAGAAAAGTATAAAACAATAATGAAACAATATTCGAAAATCAATAATTTAAAGTTAACGTCCACGAGTCTTAGTTCAATTGAAGAAAAAAAATGCCAAAATTGTAAACTAGGCATCATGATTGGAATTTGAATCCTGACTCCTCCATTATATGGATAATTTCTACAGTGACTACTGTCATTTCCTTTATCCCAAACAAAACTTATTGAAAATTGACATAGACATGATCCATCAAACATAATTAGTTCTTGTTTGTAGAATCCTTCGTAGAATCAACAGCTCCTTGAACCTTTGCTTGCATCTGCTGTCCAGTCTACACATAATAAAAAAAAATATAGGCAACATTTTTACATTTAGAGGCCATGAATTTTTGCTATAAATCTATATCATACAATATATTATTTTTTTAACTACAAATTGCTACCTCTTGCATTGATTCTTTGGCAGACTGAGCAGCATTGCTAGCCTTGTCCATCATGTTGCTAGCCTTTTCCTATTATCCACAAAAAAAAAAGGTTATTATACAAAATTGAGTGCATTAATATTTAGATATATTTCTTTCTCGGAGATTAATTATAAACAAAATTCACTAACTTTAATTTATTAAATTTTTTTGTTACATAAAACTAATTCTTGACCTCTTCAAAAAAATAGACATTCTCAATAAAAAAAATTCATGAATACTTAACTTTTGAAAATAGGATAATCATATTGGAAAGTAAAAATTACATAAACAAGGGATATTTTAGAAATGACATAAAACAATTGTTAAACTTTCGTATATTTAAAATCACTAAACATGAATATATTTTTTCTTATATTTGAAAACGGAGAAGAGAAGAGAAACCTGGGTTTGTCCCTTGGCCTGTCCAGCATTGTAGCTTGCCTGGTTAGAGTCCATCTTATTGTCTTGTGAATATAAAATTAATCAACTGAAGGAATTGAAGATTATAAGAAATAATTGAATGAAAGATTAATGTTGTGATTAATGTTGAGAGTTAACTGTATATATAGGCAAAGTTTCCTATGGATTTTGCACTACTTGCGGTTCTTTTACTCAATTTATTTAGGTCACGTGCCACTAACATTTTCTTTGTGGTAGTGTTGAAGATGTTGTGCTATTTTTGCGAAGTGTATGTGAGAGAGATGTACCAGTTGACCAGGAAAACTTCCATTTACTATTTTCAAAGTTATCATTTGTGAACCACATGCAAAACAAAAGTAGAAAGTTTGTGCAAAAATATATTTTATCAATAAATATATATTATGCATCACTCTTGAAATATGTTTGGAGTTTGGATCAATGTTTGATAACTGTGATTTGGAATCATTTATACTAAATTTTAGGAAAACTAATTTGTTTAAAATTGAGATTTTTTTTCTTAACCCTCTAATTTGGATGTGGCATGTGTAATTTGGAAATCAAAGAAGTCAGGCATGGGTAATGACTATTTAAAAGTTGTTGTTCACACTTCAGTATTTGCTATGAAAAATCAGGAAAGTACATATTTACCCCCATCAGCAACTAATTGTCGCTACATGCATGTACACTTAAAAAAGTGACACATCGGCAGCTAATTGCGCGGAACAAGGCATATCGGCAGTTAACTGCTGTCGGGTAAGTTTTTTAGCAATCTCAAAACTAGGAACAACAACTTTCTGACTATTTTATCTAGGATCAAACATAAATTTGACTTAAACTTAATTACCTTATGATGTAGCTCAAGTGATTGAGCTAACACATCTAAAAAGGTTGAGAATGAGGTTCAAGGATCAAATCCTAGCTCCTATAATAAAATGAGAGAATAGAGAACTTCGTTCTTGAATATGTGACCATCAATCAACTTCGTCTCTAAATTTTTTGAAATAGTCTAATTGTTTCTCATTTTACTTCATGTTTATCAAATAAGTTTCTCGATCCATTTTGAACATTACCTACGCACATTGATGTGTACTGTAAAGTACGGATGTTTTGATCCATGTTACCCCCACATGTTTATCAAATAAGTTTCTCGATCAATTTTAAATATTACACACATTAATGTGTAACGTAAAATACGGATGTGTCGATCAATTTCTCTCTCATTTTGGAAAATCTTGATTGATGAATAATGATAAAGGTTTGAGTTTTTTATTTGGAGATTTGATGTTGTTGGGGTGTATGGATAGATTGATGGATGAAAGAGAATGGGAGAAGATGTTTTTTTTCAAGAAGTTCTAAGTTTAGTGATAAAGTTATGAGTTTATTTTTTGCTGAATTTTGGATGATGAAAATTTAACTAAAAAATTTGTTACTTTAAAATTTCACAATCAAATTGGTTTCCATTAAATTTCACTATCATATTTGTCGCTATGTATGTGGGAGGTGACATGGACTGACACATCAACATTTAATAGTGCAAGTCCACGTGTCTAACATATGGACTTGACATTGGGATTTATTTGATAGACGTGAAGTAAATCAAGAGATATTTTGAAAAGGCCAGAACCAAGTTGAGCGATAATCACAAATTCAAGGAAGAGGTAGCCTATTCACTCAAGATAATACACTAACAAGGAACATTTACCTATAAAACTAGTTTTCATTCGGTTATTTAAGCTCAATGTTTTTTTACTTTCTTAAAATTATTCATCGTAATTAGCTTTTTAGATATGTTATGAGACTAATCTTCGAGTCGATAATATGACATTCAATTTTTTCAATTTGGTTGGTCTGGCTCTCAAATGGACGACTCTAGAAATTAAACTTTTTGAGTTGTACACTTAAATTAGTCTTTCGATTTTATTTTAAAACAAGAGATTTTCAAAACTTCAATGTTTAATTAATTATTTTTTCAAAGATAACTTTAATAACTGGGGAGATAATTTCAAAAAAATTTAATGCAATTAATAATTTATTAGAGAATAAAATACAAACAGTTTGTTTAAGTGCATATCGTTCAACAATGTTTTAATCTATGCTTTATCCCTTAAACATCAAGAGAATAGAGGGACTAGTCTTTATGAACATTTTTTTTTTCTAACACTCTCTCAAACACCCACTCCTGATTAAGTGAAAACTATTGGGTCTCACACTTTGAAATTAGATGTCACATAAATTTTCATCTAGTAAGAGAATGATCGTTAGAAAGAATATTACTCTCCCCGTTCCTTTTAAAGTGTCGTTTTAGAATATATTTTTTTTACAAAAGTGTCGTTTTAGAATATTAACACCAAAACAGAGACGTGTATTTTTGCATATTTTCTTCCTATTATACCCTCATTTTAATCCACCAATATATTCCTATTTTTTTGTACACACTTTCTCTTTTCAATAAATTTAATATGTTATCTTTCGCTCGTAACAAACATTTGTTAGTTACTATCTTTTTCACCAACAAATTCCTTTTATTTTTGAACACATTCTCTCTCTCTCTCATAACAAACAATTGTCAATTTTCTAAATATTGTTATTCTATCTTGTCAAACGAGTCTTCAACTATTTCTCTCTCTTCACCTCCCATCAGCCATTCCAATGAGTCTTCCACTCTTTCTTCCTTTTGAACATTTATGTAGTCCTTTATTTTATTTTTATCTCAAATATGTTCTTTTACTTTGCACTTGAAATTTTTAACAATTACTACTCATCTTATTTATAGAATTTTAACTATTCATGGAACCATTATTATATGTAACAAAATTTTGTTTAAATTTTAAGATAACAAGAAACAAACTTTGTTTAAAATAAACAAAAAACTTTTTTAAAAAAAAACAAACTTTAGTTTTCCAAATATATAGCATTAATTAGTTTTATTGAAAAAAGATAAGAGTAATTGACAAAGGGTATAATTGACAAATCATACCCTTAAAAATACCAAAATGACAGTTAAATAAGGACGAAAAATCCGCACTAAAACGACACTTAAAAAGGAACGGAGGAGTAAAAAGAGTGTTTGCATGATTCATAGTCTTTATAATATGCTTACAAATTTCCATGCTATTGTAGGAAAAGGCTAGCAACGCTGCTCAATCCGCAAAGGAAACCATGCAAGAGGTTTTTAGTTTTAATTAATTATCAATATTTAATATTTTATTTAAATCTTTACGAGAAAAAAAAAATCATATATTTGACGCAATCATACAATCTAAATTGTCAAATTATTATTGGACGACCGACTTTTCAATTTGATAAACTGAATCCAAAATATGAATTCAAATTGTGACTTGTCTATCTAATCTTAATAAGAAGATTCAGATAGAAAATCGCATGATCATGTAAAGATGAGGCAATTTAAATGCTACTAACCGTGATATACTTGCAAGAAATAGTGTTAACAATTTTTTTATTTATATTTACTGATTTATTTTTATGATCATGTATAAGTGATATTTTGTTTTGTTGTGTATAGGCTTGGCATTGCTGATGCCGAGAAGAATTCAAGATTTGGTTTCCCTTAAATAAAATGTTCACGGCTGATTCATTTATTTTGCAAGAACGTTTTATTTTAAATGTAATAGTATAACGTTTGTATTAGTGAGTGGATTCAAGTTTCATATTTGAATGGAAAAGAAATTTAATACTTTGCAAGAACGTTTTATTTTAAATGTAATAGTATAACGTTTGTATTAGTGAGTGGATTCAAGTTTCATATTTGAATGGAAAAGAAATTTAATACATAGTCCACGACTCCTAACTCAAATGGTAAAAATGTCAAAATCGTTTAGGCCGTCATAACTGATGTTTGAACCCCAACATTTTCCATTTCGTCTTTATACCAAAAACGAAATTATTACATTCATTACCAAATTGGTATCCCAAATCTACACACATGTAAGTATAATTGTTATCCTTCAGTATTGCATTATAATTTATGTACATGATTAATTAAGCCTCTTATATGTAGTTGAATATCCATATGTGATGATTCTGATTATAACTTAATCGAAAGCACACTAATTAACACCAAAAAGCGATTGAACTAGGCATTGAACCGTTGAGAACTCTCGATCATGGTACAAATTGTTTTATCTAGAAAGAAAGAAAAGTATAAAACAATAAAATGAAACGATATTCAAAATCAATAATTAAAATTAGCGTCTACAAGTCTTAGTTCAACCTAAAAAAATACTAAAATTGTAGACTAGACATCATGATCGGAGTTCAAACCCCGACTCCTCCATTATGTGGATAAATTCTAAAGTGATTATTTTCATTTCCTCTTTTCAAAAAAACTTATTGAAAGTTGACATAGACATGATCCATCCAACATAATTAGTTCTTGTTTGTAGAATCCTTCACAGAATCAACAGCTCCTTGAGCCTTTGCCTGCATTTGCTGACCAGTTTATACATAATAAAATAAAAGATATAAGAACATTTTTAAATTTAGGCCACGAATTTTTGCTATATATATTAAACTACAAATTACTACCTCTTGCATTGATTCTTTGGCAGACTGAGCAGCATTGCTAGCCTTGTCCATCATGTTGCTAGCCTTTTCCTATTATCCACACACAAAAAATATTAGGTTATTGTAGAAAATTGAGTACATTAATATTTAGATATATTTCTTCATTGGAGATGAATTATAAGCCAAATTCAATAACTTTAATTTATTAAAATTATTTGTTAAATACAAGTAATTCTAGATCTCATAAAAAAATAGACATTCTCAATAACTTATTTCATGAAAACTTGCTTTATGAAAATAAAAGAGTCATATTGGAAAGCAAAAATTACATTAAATAAGGGATATTTTAGAAATGACATAAAACAATTGTTAAACTTTCTTGTATTTAAAATCACTAAACATGATTTTTTCTTATATTTGAAAAAGGGAAAAGATATCAGAGAAGAGAAGGGAAACCTGGGTTTGGCCCTTGGCCTGTCCAGCATTGTAGCTTGCATTGTTAGAGTCCATCTTGTCTTGTGAATATGAAATTAATCAACTGAATGAATTGAAGATTATGAGAAATAATTGAATGAATAGATTAATGTTGTGATTAATGTTGAGATTTAACTGTATATATATAGGCAAAGTTTCCTATGGATTTTGCACTACTTGCGGTTCTTTTACTCAATTTATTTTAGCCACGTGCCACTAACATTTTCTTTGTAGTAGTGTTGAAGATGTGCTATTTTGGGGAATATATGTGAGACAGATGTAGATTAGGTGACCAGGAAAACTTCCATTTACTATTTTCAAAGGTTATCATTTGTGCACCACATGCAAAACAAATGTACAATGTTTGTGCAATATATTTTCAATAAATTAACAAAAAATAATAATTATGTATCACTTTTAAAATGTGTTTGGATTTTGCTCAAGTGATTGAGTTAAAACATCTAAGGTAATGAGGTTTAACGTTCAAATCTTAGCTACTAAGGTAATACAAGTGAATAGATAAATTTGTTTTTTATTTACCATCAATCTACTTTGTCTTTAAAATTATTGAGAAACTTAAATAGTCTTTAAATTTGTTTCATTTCTATCAAATGAGTCCCTCCATCAATTTCAAACGTTAGACAGACCGACGTATACGATAAAATAGTAATGTGTCTATCCATGTCACCTCCCACATATGATCAATATAATAATGAAATTTAACATGAACCAAATTGAGAGTTAATTTGACCTCACAAAAAACTCATTACTTGCTCAAATATTAAAACAGCATGAAAATTAATCTTCTCTTTTTTCTCATCAATCAACCTAACAATTTCAACCCACGAACTCCCAGATCAAAAACTCAATATTTATCATCTCTCATCAATCTATGAATCTTTTATAATGAGGGAGAAATTTAGATCTTAAAAAGCTTGAGGGAAATTGAAAGAAGCTAGAGTGACAAAGTGAACAAGATGGAAATAAAAGCAGAAATGTAACATCCCGCTAAATTTTCATGAAGCTGCAGAATCAGTTGAACGAGTTACAAAAGAAGTAATTATGAAGGGTTAAGTATAACGGAGAATATTTAAGCTTTAGTGTGGTTTAGCAAAACTTTTACTAAAAAGGGTAAAGTGGTAATTGGTGTTTAAGGCTATAAAAGGGCCAAGGCCTCACTCTTCCATCATGTCCTCTAAGACTCTCTCTCTCTCTCTCTCTCTCTCTCTAAAACAAAATTTTCTCCTCCTTCTCTCTTCTGTCTCTCTCGGCCTTCATCCCTCCCTCACCATTCCTTCAATTTCTCCATCAAAACAAGTGACAACTCAACATGAAAATAAATCAACTTAATCCTTATAACAATTGAGCCTTAATGCAAGCTTAATCCTTCTCTTCTCTTCTCTCTCTCTGTCGAGCTCTCACCTTCCACTTTTCTTTGGCAACTTGAAGAATTGATAAGCAAGTATCATTGCATGTGTGATTAGAGTGTTGATTGTGGGTTAATTGGTATTTAGAAGCAAAGATGCAGCAATATACTTTGAAATTTGGGTTTGGGTGTTAAGCAACAACTTGAAGGAAAGGCTGAAACATAAGCTATTATGTTGTAATTGTTGTTGGTTGGATGAAAACCGAATTTGGGACAGGGCTCCACTAAAATGGTAAGAACTCTCTCCCTTTAACTCTGAATCAAGTGGTTGTTTTTGCTGTGGATAGCTAACGAATTACCGATGTTTTGGTATCAGTTTCACTAATTTTGGTTCAGTATTGAGGTCTGGAGTCAACTTTGAAGTATGAGACCTGATGCATAACTTGTGCAAAATCCGGGTTCATCTGCGATAGCTCGCCGAAGCAAGCACAAAGCCTTACCTAGCAAGGAGGTGCAGAAGTGGAGATTTAAGAGGACTTTGTGTAAGGCCAAACTCAGCATCATGTTCGACTTAGAGGTGATTTCCTAGCTAGTTCCTACCTTGGGGTGTTATGTGTTTTGTGAGAAAATTGATAAAGTTAGGTTTTTGAATGATTCAGTTGCCCTTTGTGTTATGCTTGATGTTCTTGTTGTACAATCTGATAATCCTAATGTTTTAAGCCACCTGGAATTGCAGTACTCAATTGAGAGCATGGGTATGACCCTTTTACGATTAGAAAGTGTTTTCTGCAGAATTGTTATACTGTCATGCTCGCCAAGGCGAGCTGGACCTCGTCAGAGCGAGCATGATAGGTTTTTGCTTATGACTATGCTCGCCACAGCGAGGTGTTGGCTCGCCGAACGAGCCCTTCAGTTTTTCCCGCCAAGCGAGCGAACGCCGCAAAGCGAGTTGTCATGTACTGCATTTTATTTTCAAAGTGAATAATTCATACTCAGGGATAGGTTAATCTGCAATTCCAGGAAAATGTTTAATCTTCAAATAAATGTAAGGCAAGAATGACATGGGATATTCATTGCGTAACACACGAGAGTTTAAATTTTGATGTATGAATATGCTAGAGTAGGATTCTAACCTTTAGAAAAGTGAAACTAGTAGAGACTCGACGTAGATAGTCGAGATAGTTATGTTACTAATGTAATCAGAGGCATGTTAGATATATGCATAGAATAATAATGGCTTAATTGCAGTTTTAGTCCCCTAACTTTCCCAAAGTTGCGATTTTGACCCCCTAAGAAAAAAAACTACAAAACAGCCTCCTATGTTTTGCAACTGTAGCAGTTTTGGCCCCCCATGGCCAAAAAAAAATAAAAAAAATAACACGTGGCACCTCACTTAGGGTGTCACGTCAGCGTAGACCGGGTCAATATCAGCCTTGCGGACCAAAACTGTCACAGGTGCAAAACTTAGGGGGCGATTTTGTAGTTTTTTTTTCTTAGGGGGGCCAAATTCGCAACTTTGAGAAAGTTAGAGGGCTAAAACTGCAATTAAGCCAATAATAATTCATAATAAGATATTGCAGACAATTCGTGTCCGTCGAAGGCTCCAGATTATGCTGGATGGAATTCTCCCTAGATAGAAATTCACATGTATGTATGTAATCAGATAAGGTGTGTCCCTCACAGGCTCTAGATTAGGCTAGATGGGATTTCCTTGAGAAATCTACACAACGACAAGAGGCCGAGTTCTTGTGATTAGCCTTAGATAAGAGTTTTCACCAGATAGCAGTGGGATGGTGACCGGGGTTACCCCACTCGAAATCCATTCCGTAAAATCAATCTAGTTAATAATGTTTGTTCAACGCTAACTTTCTAACATTAACATGAAAGCATAATATGAATTTGTTCATACATTAGAACAGCCATATGATAGAACACAGTTGACGATCCTGGTTTTCCTCGGATCGTCCAGATATTCAGAAAAGAATCTTATAAACCCGAAATGGGTTGAGTATAATCAGATGGCGATCGTAGGTTTCCCCTGAGATTTCCTATAGCCTAGGATAGGTGGAACTCGCTGTAACATCCTGTCTCACCCCAATCCTTTTATTTATTTTACAGATCAGTAGGTTGCTCGTAGCAAGAGCAGACATATACGCAGCTGAATAGTTACCGTCAAATGCTCGTTTCGTACCTGTCTCAAATTATTTCTTCATGTATTCAAATATGTATCAAATATATGTATTTGACAGTTTGCATTTTTTAGATGTACGAATTTTTATTGATGTATATATTCATTCAGTCGAAATTATGTTGTAAATTTAATGTATCAAGTACTAAGTTAACGCACATGTTAAATATTCTAGATAAATTTAGTATGGGTGTTACAAGAGAGGTCACTCATATCTTTATATAAAAATATGAGGATTAGTTTAGGGGATTTGTGAACATTTTTTTTATGAATATTCACTTCATTTATGCTTATGCATCAAACGATCAAGTAATTTTAGAAAGGAAAAAATACGGAAAGTCGTTGGGTCGTGTTAATACATATAACCCATCCAATTTTAAGTAATACTTGTTTGGACACAACCCTAAATCATAATGAATTAACTAATGTATGTTTTAAAATAATTAATTGAGATGTATTTGTATGTTTGTGTCTATCAAAGAGAAGATGAACTCAGGGGTAAAATGGTCATTTTTCATTTGTCTAATACCCGTAGGGGTAATTTTTTCCGTTTACACCAAATTTTGATGAGTCAACAAGTGACTTAAACAACTACAGATTTGGCAATCATTAACTGGGTTGTGGGACCAAATGCCAAGTGATTAATATTTGCAAGTCATATTTGAAAGGATTAGCAAATTCATAGACCAAAGTTCAAATGACCCATATTAGTATGGACTAAATGTATAAATCACACATTTGACGTAATCATACAATCTAACCAAACTATCAAATTAGTACTGGACAACTGACTTTTCAACTTTGATAAACTGAATCCAAAATATAAGATCATAATGTGACTCGTCTAATCTTATAAAAAGATTTCGATAGAAAACTGCATGATCATGCAAAGATGAGGCAATTTAATAACCGTGATATACTAAAAGGAAATGGTGTTAACAATTTTTTTTATTTATAATTACTGATTTGTTTTCATAAAATAAATCCTTTTATAAGTAATGCTTTGTTTTGTTGTGTATAGGTGTTGGATTTTAAGTGTGAGTCATTATGTCCCACATCGACTAGGAATGGAGGAAATGTTAGATATATAAGATAGGGGACCCATATACCTGATGCCTTAAGGTTTTGGGTGGAGATGTGGTGTCTAAGTCTCTAATGGTCATGGACGTTTAGCTCATTGTTGCTCCAAGTGCTCCCCGGACTCCCCAACAACTGGTATCAGAGCCCTGATTAGGCTCGGTGGGGGAGAGGGAGTGGGATCCTAGTGTGGATTAGGCTAGTGATGTGGGTGACTCACACTTGAGGGGGAGATTGTTGGGTTTCAAGTGTGAGTGATTATGTCTCACATCGACTTGGAATGGAGGAAATGTTGGATATATAAGAGAGGGGACTCATATACATGATGTCTTAAGGGTTTGGGTGGAGATGTGGTGTCTAAGTCTCTAATGATCATGGACGTTTAGCCCATTGCCGCTCCAAGTGCTCCCCGGACTCCCCAACAACTAACGGTGGTATCAAGAGCTTCGGTTCCGTGAGATATCACGATTCTTAGTATGCTTTGTGGTCGCATCATTGTCTGATCTTCCACATCAGAAAAAAGAAGTGTGATATTGTGAAGGTGCTGAAAAAGGGTGGTACTATGCAACTGTTATGTCTTATTCAAGCGCAATGAAGTTTGACATAGAGACGTTTGATGGAAGAATCAACTTTGCCTTGTGGAAAGTACAAGTCAAGGATGTGCTGATACAACCATGATTACACAAGGCGCTTAAGTGTGAAATGTCTGGGCATTAAAAGAGAAATTGTCTAGGTGGAGAAGTACCTGAAAATGACCCTGAGGCAAGAGCTAGCATTGTATCCCTTGTTTTGGGAGATGATAATGATCTTATCTAGAAGATAAAGTGTGTCCTTATGGTATTTCCGCTACACCATGCAAAAGGACAAGTTATTGCTAGCGGATTCAGAACAACACACGAGCATTGGTTGGCATTGATGTAAGGTGTGTGGTGAAATATATCGATGGCTGAAGAACTTCCTGAAAGCCAACAGAGGAATTGCACCATAATCTTTCAGCAAGGTTTCGACGTGAAGAAATGACCTTGGAATGATTCAGTTTCAAGTGAAGTATACTCTTTATGGTGGAGTATGATTGTCTGTATAGAAAATGGAAGCGGAAGATGAAACTCTTACAATCAAGGTGGAGATTGTTGGGTTTGATTGTCAAGTTTCTTAAATTAAGAAGAAGGTTAAATAATATAAGTTATTGGAGAAGCCCCACAACGCTTAGTTTGGTGAAGCAAGGGGAAGACCAATACTATATATTGAATCTATGTTCTTTGTTTTTAGATGCACCAGTCAGTAACACTTTAAGCATATAACTGACTTAATTTAAATATTTTCTTTTTGAGAGTGTGGATGTACTGCGGCATTGGGGTGAGAGTTAGAGAAGTCTATGTGTTGTAAAAAATTTCACATAGTAATAATTCTCTGGTTGTCGGTTTAGACAACGACCGTGGTTTTTTTTTCTTCCGATTTTAGAGTTTCCACGTTATATTCTTGTGGGCTTATTCAATCACCCGATCCCTTAACTTAATTGATTGTCTCAATTTGGTCCCCTAACTATAATTTGTACCAATTTGGTCCCTTATGTTTTGCTATGTTACTAGTTTTAGTCCTTTCTGTTAGTTTCTCTAAAAAAAACGTTAACTTATGTACCAATTTGGTACCCTATGTTTTGCTCCGTTACTAATTTTAGTCCTTTCTGTCAACGTTTTTTTTAGAGAAAGTAACAGAAAGGACTAAAACAACTAGTAATAGAGCAAAACATAGGGGACCAAATTGGTACAAATTATAGTTAGGGGACCAAATTGAGACAATCAATTAAGTAAAGGGACCTGGTGATTAAATAAGCCTATTCTTGTGTAGTGATAGTGCTTATTTTTCTTCTTCAGCCATGTTATTTCCTAACAGTGGTATCAGAGCCCTGGTTAGACTCGGTGGGGAGCGGGAGTGGGATCTTAGTGTGGATCAGGCTAGTGATGTGGGTGACTCACACTTGGGAGGGGGATTGTTGGGTTTCAAGTGTGAGTGAATATGTCCCACATTGACTAGGAAATGTTGAATATATAAGATAGGGGACCCATATACCCAATGCCTTAAGATTTTGGGTGAAGATGTGGTATCTAAGTCTCTAATGGTCATGGACGTTTAGCTCATTGCCGCTCCCGGTGCTCCCCAAACTCCCCAACAACTGGTATCAAAGCCTTGGTTAGGCTCGGTGGGGGAGGCAGTGGGATCCTAGGTCCTTCCTTGTATCAACATAAAAACAAAAGGAGTGAAGCATTGTATTCGATCCAAATGTATCTTGACAATATTTATTAATGAGTGAATAAGAATTACCCCCCTCGAAATTGTAAGTTTTGTCAATTACCCTTTTGAAATTAACAAAACTTCAATTACCCCCCTGAAATTGCACAACGTTAATCAATTTACCCCTTCCGTCAAATTCTTATGTTAGTCAATATGACGTTTTGCAAATGCCCCCCGAACATAAAAATTTATATATTTTTTTCTTATACTTGACTCAAAAGATATTAAAGGCAAACAAGGAAGCTTGAAAAATGCATTTAAGATTCAAGGAAGAGCTTAAAGAGTTACTTGGTGAAGGATACTATGGTAAAGGAGGATTACCAAAAGTGTTTAATGAACAGAAATACATTGGTGGAGTTGAGGAAATTCAGAAACTTCATGATGACAAGAAGCTTGAGAAATTGTTTGATTGTTGTGAAAGGATTGATGACATTGAAGTAGGTGATGGTGGATGTGAGGCTTGTGGTGATATAAAGTTTGTTCCTTGTGAAACATGTTATGGAAGTTGTAAAATCTACTATGAAGGTGATTATGAAGAAGATGATAATTGGGAGGTTTGTGGGTGAGTGTGGATTTCAAAGGTGATCTCGTTGCAATGAAAATGACCTAATAAGATGTTCCATGTGTTGTTTCTAGTTCCTTATTTCATTTTGACATTTAACAATGAAAATGGCATAAGTTAATTGTTAATTGTTTGCCTTTAATATCTTTTGAGTCAAGGATAAGAAAAATATATATAAATTTTCAAGTTCGGGGCCATTTTGCACATAAATGGAAAACTTCATGGGGTATTTGCAAAACATCATATTGACTAACAGAAGAATTTGACGGAAGGGATAAATTGATTAACGTTGTACAATTTCATGGGCCAATTGAAGTTTAGTTAATTTCAAATGAATAATTGATGAAACTTACAATTTGAGAGAGGGTAATTGCATATTTACTCGTTTTTTAATCAACTTGATTTGATCAGCTCTTTTAAGCAAGTTACCTAAGATTGTCATCATTCTCTCACGAGCTTAAGCTTGTAATGTTTTAGCGTACATCTTATTATTTTTCCTAACAATTTTACCCTTACTATCTTGAATATTAAAAAAAAAAATCAATTATAAATATCTTTTAATGTTATTTTATATTTATTAGCTAATTCTATCGTATGTTTTACCCAACCCTAAACTTTGATTTATTAGTTAAATTATCTGCTACACATTATCTTATTATGACTATAAAGACACGTCTTCTAACAATCATATTTTCACAAGCTTATTACTTATTTTTACAAACTTATAGGCTTTTTTAAAAACTTAATTCAAGTAGTAGGTGGAAAAATAACTTACCAATTCTCTCCATTCCGCTCCAAACTTGGAGAAAAAAAAAAGCCTTAATAACTTTTTTTGCGAGTTTGGAGGAGAAGGGAGATAATGGTTTGAAAAAAAGGAAGGACTAGGTTGAATAGAAGACATTGGGAGGAAGGGCTTTGGGAGGCTTATTTTTTTTCATAATATAAAACCCTCCTTATTTGGGGAACTAAAAAGTTGTATTGGATGAGGGTTTTGGTGGGTTTATATGAATTCTTCAAATTTAATAAATGTTGTTATAATATTCTTAAAATTTAAAATATATTAACCATAAACATAATTTATCACTATCTAAAAAAATAATCTTTCAAAAAAGTGAAAGATTTCTCAATTTTCCCCTGTATTTTTGTCCCCCAAAATCTATTCTTCCCCTTCCCTCCCCTCCCCTTCAAACTCACAAACAATACCTAAAGTATACTACTCTCAAAGTCTCGTATTTGATTATTTTCAATGAAAATTTTGATAGACTTCAATTTTTTTCAATGAATATTTCGTTAAACTATTTTGACTTCTAAATTTTTTATCAATTATCCATTCTAAACTTACTTATCAATATTTTATCCAACATAGTCATATACTATGAGCTTTTTTTTTTATACTAGTAATTAATTAGTCGTTTGACGTCCCGTGAGCATAGCTTATGTGGTAGGATAATATATTATTATATATAGGGGTTGAGGTTCGAACTCGGACACCTCACTTGTTAAGGTGAATTCTAACAATGGTTGGAAAGAAGAAAAAAAATAGCCGTTTGACTAAAGTCAAAATTAGAAAAATAGTTGTAATTTGTAAGCCACAGTCACTATGACACAAAAACCATTTGAATTCAAAAGACAGAAAAAACAGAGAAAATCGAAAGCCCGAAAATGCAGCAAAACAAAAACACAATCCCAATCTCACTACACAACATACATGTGAAGCTACTAGCCTTCGATCTTCTAACCCTAACCCCACCAATCTCCCCAAACCACTCCTTCACCCGCAACACCATCCCCATAACACGCGCCGAAACCGTAGGAACCATAACCCTCCGCGATCACAAACCCTTCAAATTCCTCCGTTTCGCTATCGACGACGGAACCGGCTGCATCCCTTGCATTCTCTGGCTCAATCATATGACTTCTCCTCACTTAGCTCGTCGGCGTAGTCCGCAGGATCTTTGTCTTCTTGCTGATGCTGCTGCGAGGTCGGCGGAAGTTGTGAAGGTTGGGAATGTTGCTAGGGTTAGAGGGAGGGTTACGGAGTATAAAGGAGGGGTGCAGATAACTGTTACGGATGTTGTTGGTGAGAGAGATCCGAATGTTGAGGTTTTGCATTGGGTTGAGTGTGTTCATTTGGCTAGGAATTGTTATAATCTTGTTAATGTTTCTTCTTCTGGTTCAGTAGTACCTAAATTGAATTAGAATTACAAGAGTTGTTGATTTTTGGTTTTGTTTTATTAGAGCAATGTTGTTATGGTTTTGGTAGTAATTGTTTGTGTTTAGTGATGAGTCAAGATTTTTGAGAGGAAAGTGACAATATTTCATTTTCCATGTAAAATTATTTATTATTTTATCTGAGGGGTAAAAATGTCTTCATGATCAAAAAAATTATTTTATCTCTTATTTGGTTATTTATTTATTTATTCAATACAAAAGCATCTACCTCAAAAAAAAAAAAAATCTGATTCAAAGATAGAATTCCGATAAAATTATATGAAGTTAAAGTGTTTGATGTCCACTTAAAAAACCCATCCAAATTATTGTGGTTAAATTAAATTTGGTCTAGTAAATAATAGTGATAGTGAAAAATAAGTTATTCATTGATATAGGAAGAAGCCTGTCAAATAGACATTTTCGTTCTATTATCTTTCGACTATTAATACAATAGATAAGAATCGCTACTACAAAAAATACTACATTCTTAGATCGTGAAATATCGATTGTCTTTACGTGAAAGTATGATACTCCATATACTCCACATTTAGAAGTCTAAGAGTTTTATCAAACTCTCTTGGTGAAGAAAAAAAATGTGAATAAAAGATACCGTTAAATTGAATTCAGTCTACGAATCTAAGAAATAGGGAAATCATAATAAATATAACAACTCTTTGAAAAAACATGGTCACACTCACACCGTGTGATAAACTTGAAGTTATGAACTCACTTAGGTTGACCTTGGTGGTGTTGAATCCTTGAAGTTTGCTCTTTATCAAAGTTTCAGGTTCGGTGCCAAATTAGATGAGTTATTTTAACTTCTTCAAAATCACAACAATTTTGGCTTGGGACATCCAAACAAACTTAAAATTGTTTTACTTTTTCAATTAATCATTCTGTCTTTAAAAATATCACCATGATTAAACACAAATAGCTTCTTTCAAAACGAATTTATTCCAACATCGATTATCGTTGACATATAAAAATCGCAAAGGTAATAGACAACCAAAAATTTATAATCAAAATTTCTATACAGAAAATAACATTGTACAATAACCAAACTCGTATCTCACCATTTTCATACAACCAAATGCCCTAGTTGTGTTTTGTATAAAACATCTATTAAGTCAAAATAAATATTTGAATAAACAAAAAAACTGAAATTTCCTTTAAATTTTCATAAACAACCATAAATTTAAAACAAATTTGAGTTCTTAAACTTCGGCAATCAAATAGTAAAAGGCATAACAAATTGCCGGCGTGCGATCACCAAAGAACTCAACCTGTTTCTTCCATATCACTTATTTTATCTATGATGAAGCAAGGTTTTGGAAGCTCGACGACTTCAAAGGTCAGTGTAATTCACACACCCCTTTGGCATTTTACATGCTGCATAACATGGTGTGTGGCAAAAAAGGTATCTTCTGAACGCCAAAGATATTCGCCTCGTTAATCATTTGAGCTTAACCTGAAGAACTAGATGCACTTGCTTTTTGAAAATGGTCCTTAGCTCTTCATTAGCTTCTATTCCTATTCTCCTGTTAAACAAACATGAACAAACAAATGTTTACCACTTCCGCTTAATGATGCCAAAGCAACTCTTCATTTAAAGGTTGCAAGGAGGAGAAATGAATCCTAATCATACACCCCTTCATGGGAAAAGGATTAATTAGGGCATGAGAGGGGGAGGTAGACTCAAACAAGAAACTGAAGTAAATAAGAGGTCTATCCTAAAGATGGATTAAAAAACGAGAAAAAACCGCATGGAAACTTCAATCGACCAGAAGGTCATCAGTTCCATCTGAGTTCAAAGAAGAGACAGGATAAACCTGTCTGATCTTCATACTCAAAGTTTTGACATAAGGAAAATGGGCACAACCATATATATATAACAGAAAGAGATGTAGATATATATGGTTTTCCCATAGTCTATGCCTAAACTCAAATCACTACGCTCCAATAATGTAATATCTAAAATAGGTGAAATTGCGAGAACAACGAACTAAAATTTGTTAAACTACAAAAAGGAAAGCCAGAAGAAAGAAGTTACCCAATTTTTGAGCCACGCTTCCCCACAAGAATTTTGAGTTGGCCTAATTTGTTAGTGAGAAAATGCTGTTCAATCCTAAGAGAACCATCTCGCAACTCTTTCCAGTCAATCAATCTATGTTCAATATCGTATGGAATTTCCTGAATTGAGAAAATTGTTAGCCAATAAATAGTATTATCTAATCCTACAACAACATACTCGACACAAATTCTAGCTATCAATTAGAAGAACAAGTGAATTCAACAATTACCTGATGTACATGGTCCAACAACCTTTCACGCACAACTTCTAATGATATCATTTTCATAACTTCCTCAGTCATGGTAAAAGGATCTTCTTCCCAGGGCCGTTCTACTGCCTATTGCATAACAAACCATTAAAATCCAGTGTTAAGTCTTGGAGTGTCCAAGATAACAGGACAAAACTATTAAAAAAAATCTAATTGTAAGAAAAACAAATTCATATGCATGGTAGAAGAAAAAATGAATTGTGATTCTATAATTGAAGGTGGGACAGTCTTGCTACACCCAGAAAAGAACATCGATGTTTCCTCGAAGTTACCAATACTATAATTTGTATACAACTAATATATAGCAGACATAGAAAGATGCATGCCTGCTCCATCAAGAACTGAGTCAAATCTTTTACGCCAGCCCCCTTCATTCCAGATATCATGAAACGCCTAAATAATACAATAGCCAATAGAAGCAAGTTTAAGAAGTAGAGTCAATCTACAAAAATATTAAAATCACACTCACACTGCAGACCAGTGTTTCCCTTAATCTTCATACAACGTTAAAAAGACCTTACCTTTCAAATCCAGGAAGATCTTCGAATTCTTCAGCAACCTTTGTTAAGTCTTTCTTTTTCTCTACTAAATCAATCTTATTCATACATAAAATTCGCTTTTGATTTGGAATGGACCGTTCTCCCATGCGCTTGATCAGTTTTACAACTCTTGAATCAGGCCTATATTGATGGTTAAAAAACGGGATGGGATCACTAATAATGAAAAGAACAATAAATATGTATAACATTAAAAGAACGGAAGAATGTATAACACTTGTCTGGGGTTTTTGAGATACTAACACGTGTTGTATAAGGATCAAACAGGCGTCAGTGTACGCAACATGTCGAACATATGGACACACCTAAACCTATGAGTGTTAGTGCTTCATACTGCTTGTGTACCAATGACCCATCGGCACCCTAATACATCACACTAGTGATTATTATAGGACGGAACAAAGAAAATCACTGTTCAAATTCAAAGAGTTGCTAAAAACCCTAAAAAGTAATGCCCAACTATAAGTTAAGCAGACAACAAGCTTTAATAAATCAATGACTGACTAGGATGAGGTGAAGACTTACAAAGAAGCAAGAAAATCCATACTCGGCATTCAAATCAAAATTTCTAAAGATTCAAGTATCTTATCTATTGCCATAAGTTAATCCGCACAACACATCTATAGCCATCTTTGCTTGGATAAATAATAGAGAAAAGTTGGGAAAGTTCTAGTAACAGATCTCCTGATAACCATTTTAAGTGGCAAATGAAGCCAATTAAGCAAAATCGCAGTCACTTTTATACGCTTTTTACCAGATTCAGGGTAAACAATTTTAACACAAGTTTCGTACTTGAAATTTTCAGAAAAGATTTAAAATATTAAAAAAAAAAATTTAAACATAACAGTCAGAGTAGGTGGATTCTAAAGTGATGGCTCAATTAAGTTCCTCGCCAATGTATCACACTATATTTGACCATTCGATTAAATAAGACTATATGATCTCCTTATTTGTGACCATACCGGATCTAATCTCTTCTCTGCAACCAGTTCTTTCTCCCCGCCTAACACATCTCATTTCGCCACAGCACAACGACGTGCCGGAACTACGGATCCAGGCTTCGATTGTTCCACCGCCACAAACGAATATTCACTCCTCAGTTCACACAATAAACCCCACAAGTTCCAATCATTTTGCCTTCAGATCTAAATTATATCTTTCATTTTCTCTCGAATGAATAATGCTCTGGTAGTGTATGGGTAGAAGATATCAACTTCACGCTGATAAACAACAAACAACACATATGGGACTAATACCCAAAAACTAAACCCAAAGAAAAGCCTAATTCCTACAACGGAATTCATTTGCTATTCTTAATTCCTATAAATACTCATTTTAAATCAAATTCCTACTTGAATTCATCATCAGAGTTACTGTCAAAATCCCTCTTGTCATTCCTCATTATTTTTTATTTCTTAAAATTCCCCTAAACTTGTTTTAATTTTATTTCAGTTTGTATTTTCTTTCCATTTTTTTGATTCAATGTGTAGCAAAATGAGATCTGGTAGGCGAGAGAAAGAACAGGCAAGAGATATTAGATCCAGTGTGGTCATGAATAAGGAGATCATATGGTCTTATTTAATCCAATGGTCAAATATAGTGGTACGTTGGTGAGGGACTTAATAGAGCTCTCACCCTAGAATCCACTGTCAGAGTATTTCCTCAAGTTAAACAGTAACACTTTACCGGGTAATATGTCTATGGACATCAAAAATGACTATGAGGACTTCATAGAGATTGACTGAACTCCAAGCACTTTCAACACGAGCCTTGGCATCCTTGTATGGGAATCCGCTGCAATTTAGCACGAGCCCTGGTGTATCAAAAAAACACTGCATAGAGAAAAAATGATGAGAGCAAATATGTGACCATGTAAACTGTGTTGTCAAATTAAAAACCCATCATAAAACAACATAATGAAACAGAAAGATCATGGCTAAAGTAGCGAATCTCCAAAGGTTTTAGTAAATATAGTCAACAAACCAAACAGATATGACAGAAGGAAAGAACTACACGGGAGCAGGGCATGTTGAGAAAAAATGAAGCAGTGATATTAATTTGGTAGAGCAGCAATACCGGATTTTAAAAGAATGCCTAGCAATTAGCATAAAGGTTTATGTGATCTCTTCATTCATAAGCTATATAATTATTCAAGAAAAAAGCAGCAGTGGCTTTATTTATTATACGCTGGAACTTCTTGGAACACCTTTTCTTCCCAATAATTTGCTCATCGTCAAAGTCAAAACTCATTCAAAACCAAATTAAGCATAGAAAAACAAAATATGAGCTTTTCCTAATTGATTTATTTACTTGCTTCTAGAAAAATTGTAATTGTATTTTGCAATTGGCAAAATTATTTATTTACTTGCTTCTAGAAAAATTGTAATTGTATTTTATTTTAAAGTGACCCTACCAGTTCTATAGCACAAATATATTTTCACATTTGCTATATGATCTTTGTTTCCCTTTACAGAATGAAATCTATGCAAAAGCACAAAAAACATGTTTCATTGGAATCAATCATGCATATATCGACGGTTCGTGACCTTCACTGATACTATTGAATACTTTAGCAGTCAAACATAATTGATATACTCCCTCCGGTCCTTTATATAAGAAAAGAAACCAAAAATCATCAAAACCAAGACAATTATTAGTTGTTGCAATTTTTTGAATGTTTTTACAGATATGCCCTCATAAAAATTTGTGAAGGTATTAAATATACCCACTAATGTTGAAAAGACCAACATTAAATAAGGGCTAAAAAAGTCTTTCAAACAATAAATGTACCTTAAAAATTGTGACTTTTTCTTATAAATAGAACCAAATTTTTTTTTGAAAATTTTCTTATAAATAGGACCGGAGGGAGTAGTTCAATCATACTTTCAATGAAATCCATGCAATGAAATAGATGTATGCCCATATTCTGACTAAGATGCAAAACTCTTATACTCCGCATCAAAGAATACCAATTTATTGCATCTACTACTTTCTAAAGCATAATAGCATAAGCCTCTATGGTAACCTCAGCATTCCCTTTTACACATGACGAAATAAAATATACAGCCAAGTTACTTACAATTTGGGTGTCTCCTTTAGTCAACACTCCAACAACTTCATGAGTTGTGGTGTTTGTCTTACGTGAAACAGCCGCCACCTTTGTTCCAACCTATGATGATAAATCAGAAATAACATAAATCATATTTGAAAATTTTATGAAACAGTTGTGTTTAATTATTTCATTTACTCAAATATTATCTGTATCACCGTGTTTATAGCCATGTTTGGATAAACAGCTTATTTATATCTTATAGCACAAGCGCTTATCACCGTGTTTAAATATATATATAAGATACTTCTATAGCAAAAGATAAACAGCTTATGGCACAAACTCTTATATATAAGCTATTTCTATGGCAATGATAAAATAAAGTTAATTGTTTCCATGTAAGCTAAAAGCTATTTTCATAAGCTATCCAGGAAAACTTATGAAAATAAGCTGAAAACAGCTTATGAACAATGTTATAAACTATTTTCATAAGCTCTCCCAAACAGTCTCACATAACATATGCTAGTAGAAAAATTCAAACACGCCCTAGTCAATATCGTGTTCCAAGCTCATGTTTTCCGGTCTAGTCTTTACACTCATCTGAGCTACAACATAACATAACATCATGATTGAAATGAAAGAAACAAACAAAAAAACCTCACCATATAATTAGTGAGAGAAGATTTTCCGGCATTGGGAGCACCAATAATCCCAACAGACAAAGACTTCTGATCCTCCTCGTTCACAACACTCACATCTTCATCTTCCTCCTCCTCCTCCGGTTTACTCAAGGCAGCTTCCAACAAAGCCTTCTCAAGCGCCTTTGTTTTCCTCTCTTCCTCTTCCTCCTTAAACTTCAGTCTCCCCTTCGGCTCATCGCCGAACACAAGTTTATCTGTCCGGTCTCTGTACTTCTTATTCCACGTCGCCTTCGGCTTTTTGTCGTTGTTGTTGTTGAGAATTGGGAGTTCGTAGTGAGAACTATCGAAGGTTGCATCTGAATGTTCGGGTTGAGGATCGGGTTCCGGTGTGAGGGGTTCCGCGGAGAAGAAAGCGCGGAACACGGTGGTGGTGATTTTTGGTGAAGAAGTTGAATAGAGAGTGTGTTTAAAGATTCTTAAGGATTTCATTGTTTTCATTTCTGAAGTAAGGGTGGCAGCGGATGAAAATCTGATTCTGAGATTGTTTTGAAATGGGTAGGTATGGGTGATTTTGAGTTTGGGAAGATTGATGAAAATGTGAGATAAATGATGATATAGTTTGTTCATATTTGAAATTTGGATCGATGCATATTATAGTGTGTTGGTGTTGTTGTTGTTGATGGTATCTTCTTCTCTGAGTGATGAATTCGAAGAAGCTATAGTTTGTGCGGCTAATGAAGGGTTAAAACAGCAGACAGGTAGACAGCGAGTGCATTGAATTGGATACGCGTTTTCTGACCCCAAAAGCGAGTTTAGAGATTCAAAAGCGATTTCACCATTTTTTAAGATGTTTGGGTAACTGCAAAAGCGCTTCAATCAATCGTGATTCTAGCTCCAAACCCACGTT
>Ga0228710_1001770_pt1 | contig 33143 bp, 17 predicted proteins | sample MedpolnodulmetaG_FD_177995 | JGI IMG/M metagenome (GOLD analysis project Ga0228710, IMG submission 177995) | Root nodule microbial communities from Medicago polymorpha collected in Santa Monica, California, United States - pink nodules | ecosystem: Host-associated > Plants > Roots > Nodule... | reverse complement strand
TTAATAAATAATATAAAATGGGGATAGTGTTTTTTTTTTTTGGACAAGCAGAGGGAGTATTTGGTAGCATCATTTTATCTCCTTTTTAAACATTCAAAGTATCTTCCCAAAAAGAAAAACATTCAAAGTATCTAACCCTAAACTCACCATTTTATCTTCTTTTTAAACATCAAAGTATCTGAACCTCACTTTTACAGTATTAATTTTAATAAAAATATTTTCTATATGTAAAGCTTGGCGGCATGAAAGTTGAAATAAATAAATAGAACTTCAATTTTCATATATATAATTTCAACGTATGGAAAAATCAAAATTTATTTTAATATATTTGGTTGTTTAAAATAAAATTAAGAAGACTCGTAAGATCTTCTGGTGGAGAATCATGGAAGAGGAGGTCTATGTCTGATAAAACTCCAAGATTAGCTATAAAATCTCCACATTGGTTTTCCTCACGAAGACTGTGGTAAATTGAAACATTACTTTACTCAGTTAAATTATTGATGTCTTGAATCAAAACAGCATAACCATAAAACATCATGTTGAGACTTTTAATAAGATTGATACAATGTAAAGAGTATGAGTAAAAAATTAATTTTGTGACGTCCATCTCTTTGGCCAACATTAGGCCCTTGTAACTAAGCGTGAAGAAGGTAAGAGGAATGTTGAATATAGCCAGAGAAACCTGATAAATAAAAACCTGTTTTATTTCTTAAGACACCTTTTGTTAGCCTATATTTTTCTTATGTATTTCAACAGGCAGTAAGAGGTTTAAAGTTGTGTAAGATTCTTCTAAGTTCATGGTTGAAGTTGTTGAATTCGACTGGAAAGGGTGTTTGATTGAGAAGAAAGATTTTGACAAGATGTTGAATTCGACTAGAAGCAACCTTCAAAGGTTTTGAATCTTTTATGAAGAAGTAAGTTTGAGAGTTCAAACACGTGGACTGTAACACCCTAAACCCTTAAAGCGATAAATCACGCAAATAATACAATCATACAAAAGATTTAGAAGCTACTTCTTCTATAAGTCCAAAACATGCATAAATAATTTTTCGAAACATCGCAGCGGAATAATATCATAACATCTCCTCAATAGATAATAAAATCTCCAAAGTAGTCATGCCACATATATCAATATACATCACCAAATAATAATCTCAAATCTCAACATATTGAGCACAAATCTCATAAAGTCATAAAACATGAATAACAAAAGACTGACATCCTAATTAGAGCCCGACACTAAGACTCCAAAGCAAAAAAACGAGGCAACTTCAGTGCTAGCCGCAAGCATACTCACAAGCAAAGCAAATCAACTAATCCTGCAAGCCGTCTACCCATTCACACAAATAGACAGACGGTCAACCAAACGACCACTGGGGGTTAGATAACAATCCACAAATAAAATATAATCAAATGAAATTTAACGACATAAATAATTTCAAATGATAAATGACATTTAATTAAAATCATTCACAATGAATTTAACTTCATTATTAAACATCAAGCATACGAGCATAGAGCTACAACAAGCACAATTTCACATCTTCACCTATTCACCAAATTTCACCAAGTCTCACCAATGCACATATACACCAAACACATATTAGAGTATGACACATTTCACGAATTAATCAAATGTATACAATGCGCTCTAGACAAGATTGTATATACTTGTGGTACCACTCACCTTCATTTGATACAACTATATCATAATTACCGTCGTTGAATACAAAGTATTCTAGTCACCGTCGTCAGATACAAATTATCCTAGTCACCGTCGTTGAATAGAAATATCCTACTCATGAATGCATGAACATATGACTCAATAATGCATACATTCAACCAACAAATCACCAACATTAACGCCATCACTTTTTATACATGCAGTCACCATCAATTCACCGTCATTTTACATTTAAGAATTCACCATCATTAATAAATCACCATCATAATCATCATCAACAATTATCACCTCAAAGAAACAATAAAGTTTCAAAATCACATTTCACATAAAAGACGGACAAAAAACTCCAATCAACATATTAGACACCCAATCATCATTGATTCATTCTTATTATATCATATCATCAAGAATACAAAGTCAATTACAAGTTATCCGAACATAAAACTCCAATTCAACAAAGTTCGTCTATTTTCACAAAATCCATCTTTTTCTAGGTGACTCACCAAAAACAAGACATACATGTTCAAACACCTCAACAAAGCATATCTACATTTCACACATGATCACAACAGCTCATACATATACACATCATAGTTTGATTCCGATTAATTTCAAAAGTTCCCTAAGTTCGTCTCATTTTCCTCTTTTTCAAAAGAAAGCCATTTATCAAAGCAAAACCAAGTTAAAGCTCACATACACATTCAAAATCAATTTACAATCATTGTTACAGAAAACAAACCTTAACCCTACCATTTCATTTGAGAAAGACAAGTTTTTGAAAATTTCATGTTCTTGGACAATATTTAGATAAATCTCAATCCGATTCACAAAATCAATCTTAATCCAATCCATGTGATGTTTCAAAAGGTTTAGAAAGCATAACAACAGTTAAACACGTTAAAAGAATCATTTAGGAAAGTCCGGATCGACCCCCAAGTACCCGGAACACCCAAAACATGGGTTGCTGCACTGAGCAACTCGCCATGGCTCGCTCCAGCTCGCCAGGCGAGCTATACTAGTACAGGGAGCCCAGTTTTTGGGGGAAACCCATCCAATTTCACCCCAAAAACCCTGATTTTGATCCCCCTTGACCCAAATTTGTCCCCCAAACTTGTTGATTAGTTAAGATACATCAAAAGACAATCAAAACACTTACAAACATGGAATCATAACATCAATTCATGTCAAAAATCATCATCAATCTCATGTTTCACTGAAACCTCATATTTTCTCATTTTCATTCAAACTTCACAACAACTACACCAATTCAAACCCCAACAACATATAAACATATATAATCATTTATCAAGTGAATTTATACATGTTTCAACAATAATCACTCACTAATTCATAGTTTACACTTAATTAAGCAAAAAACATCAAAACAACTTATCATAAACATCAACTATGAACTTGAGCACATAGACACATCAATTTCATGAAATTTAACATACTCATAACTTCACATAAATTAGGCACACAAAATTCATAGTCAAAAATCACAAAAGTCATAATTAACACAAAAACACTTATGACCCATAATTAAAAAGATGAGATTATGTGTTATGAATAAATACTCCTCTTAAATGGGCTTAACCACCATACACCATAATGGGCTTAAAACTCTTATTAATAGGTTCTAAAAAGTTACTACATTAACCTGCTAAAACATCGAATAATTACCATATCTAAATAATTACCCCAACTCACTAGTAATTTAGTAAATATAACTATTCTTACTTGAATACCCAAAATAACCTTCTTATTAAAATGACTAATTTACCCTTACTCGCAAAATGTCCAAAATACCCCTTAGTCTTAAAATGACTGAAATACCCTTCTAGACCAAAAATCTACTAATCCCAAATCAAATACACACCAAGACAAATAATCACATACAACACACATAAAAAAATAATTAAAATAATTCTAACGAAAAACGAGCTGTTACAAGGAATGCATGCTGAAGTTGTCGAAGGACTATAGTTTCTAGCAGTTAGTTTGGTAGTTATCTTCTCTTATGTATATATAATGGTTTTTCATAGGAGAAAGGGGTCACAAATCTCATTTATTGAATTCAAACACTCAAAGTACCAGCGTAGAGAGAAAAAAGTTAGAATGTATGTAAAGATTTGCTGAACCATCTTTAAATTAATGCAATGCAATTTATTTTTCTTTAAGTTTCTTTGTCTTTTACAAATTCAAGCATTTTATGGAAAAAAGATTGCATAACATGCCTTAGGATTTCTAGTTTGATCCTGCAAGTAACTATTTAAAATTAGTCTTATATTTTACCGAAAACACTGGTAAACACCTACATAACCAGTTCTTCGAGGCAACTACTATCAATGTTAAAAATGATGCTTGAGTGATTGTTATTATCCCACTTGATCCATAAGTCTAGCTATCAGTTGATTTGCAATTCGATGCTGAAGGGAAGCAATTTGATAATGTTTCAACCATACCATGAATGTTAGAAGAAATACGGTTGATAAGAAAATTTTCATTGTTCAAACACATAAGATGTCGATGGCGCCAAGCCCACCAAACAGTAACAAACAAGATGGCCGAATAGGATCATGTGGTGCCAACCTTGAGCCAGTCATGCTCGTTCATGTTGGGGAAAAAATTAGGGTGGTTGAAACCTACATGACTCCAAATGCTTTTAGAAAAACTAGTCTCTCACACAATGAAGTAATGTTTCCTATGGGAGTCATTGAACTTGATATGCATGTTGTTGACGGAGTCTTCCACTATGGTAGGGAGATTGGTGTAAAGAGCCTGAGTATGGCGATTGTTGGAGGAGAGAACATCTTTCACAGGCAAATGCAAGTCCTGAACATCTACGAAGGGTGGTAAGTACCCTAAGTAACCAAAAGAACTCCAAGGGCAAGACGAAAAAGAAGAACTACTTGATCCTGCACACCAAAAGAACCTATCTTTGATGATATTTTTTGCATCGATCAATGATAAAAGACCAAGCTAAGTGGCTGAGTTGCTAGATTTTGTATTTGCATGGAGAAAACTCAAGCCATCATTTATTTGACATATAGGAGATTAATCTAAAGCTTATTAGATGATTGGACCATATCTCAAACAAGCTTACCAAAGAGACAATTGTTAGTTTCCCTTTGTGTTCTGATGCCGAGACCGCCCTAATGCTTTGGGCGACCAATTTTTTCCAACCTACCAAGTGGATTCCTCGGTTATTAGTGTCTCTCCAGATGAAAATACATGTGGTTTGATCAACGTTATCACACATACTTTGGGGGACCCAAATAATCTTCGATGTAGTAAGGTGGAATTGAAGAAAGAACAGATGAAGCAAGAGCTAATCCTTCAGGTTTATTTAGCAATTTATTTTTCTAAGAAGCAAGCCTAAATTGCATTTTTTCTATGATAAAAAGGAAATCACTTATCTTAACCCTCCCACTGAGAATAAGAAAGCCAAAATGCTTATCTAGCGAGATAGTACTTCTAATGCCACAAAAAAATTATCATCTTTTATCCCCTACAAATAGAATTATCAGCATTCCTTCTATACTCTAAATGTTTCAACCCCATTTTCCTAAGAATTTATAACTAAAAACATGAATGTATGGTCTCCGTGAGCATAGCTCAGTTGGCAGGGACATGCATTGTTATATACAGAGGCCGGGGTTCAAACCCCGAATACCCCACTTATTCACCTTAAAAAAGGTAAATTATAGCCACTAGACTACTTGAAAAAAAAAAAAAAAAATGCATGTACGTCACACCCACCTAGAGCTGATATTCGAACAATTAGGATTGGGACAGCCTTACAACACCGTATAACATTTTGTCTTCAAACTACGAGTCACGTTAAATTGCGGTAATTATCTAAACATCATTACATTGATTACAATGTAAAATAATTAAAGATATTAAATAAAAATTATCAGAATTAATGTAATATTTTCATTAAATATATTTTATATGCAAAAATCTGTTAAATATTTGCACCGCGTCCGTTACAGGTTCTATTTTTGTATATTTGCGGAAACAAACTTTTATGTACTGATTTTTATGAAAAGGTCGATGTGATGAAATTTTGAAAAATCATTACTATTTTCAAACTATCAACATTAATTTAGTGTTTCTATTAAATATTTTCTTATTTGATAGGAAAAACATCAATTGAATATTTGCACCGCGCTCGTTGTGAATTTTATGTGTTTCTATCTGCGGAAGCAAATTTTTATGTACCGAATTGAGAATATCGATATGATAATTTTTTTAAACTCATCAGTTGAAATTTTTTTCTTTGTATGCAGTTCAAACCTCTTCTGCATTTATATCATTTCTTGCTTTATAAAAAAAATCGAAATATTTAACAAACACCAAGTCTTCTTCTAACAAAAAAATGGAGAAGGAATAAATTAATTGACACTAATGACAAATTTATAAGTATCTTTTTTTAAACTCTTTAAGTGTTTCTTTAACAGATTGATCATCATGAATGTTGCAAGTGTCATGATCTCAATACGATCGCGACCGGATCGTAAATTAGAATTTTCCTACAGTATGTAGAAGAAAGATTAGCAGATATAAACATTTAGAAAGTATTTAAACTTCTACAAGGAGAATCCATACTGATAGAATGCATATCTGCATAAGACATAAATTCTGAAGTTGCATTTATTAAGATGCTCTCTTCTTGAGTCTCTGGTGTATCAACTTTTTCACTTTGTTGATAATACTGTTGAATCATTTCCAACTTCTTGCCTTCAAAAACTTGGCTTGTGTCTTGCACCATTTCTTGAACAGCAGATTTTCCTTCAAGCATGCTTACAACTGATGACATAGTTGGTCTATGCATCGGAGAAACATGAGTGCATAAAAGAGCTACATTGATCATGATCACTGCTTCCTCTCTTTTGAAGTCTTCACCTAGCCTCTCATCAACTAGGTCCATTATATTACCTTCTTCCTTCAAGAGATGCACCTGATAAAGATGAAATACAAGTGGAATCCATAAGTTGGATTGACTTAATTAATTGAGCTGGTCTACTGGTATAAATATTTGTGCGACTGTTTGGGAGTGCTTATGGAAACAATTTATGACATGTATATAAGCTGTTTTTAGGTTATTTCCATAAACTCTCCATGATAACTTATATGAAAACAAGTTGACTTTATTTTATCTTTTGGGCTATAGAAATAACATGTGCATAACCGCTTATCCGATAAACACTTAATTAAGCTATTTATCCAGCATGGCCTAAATTAAAATTCAAGATTGAAGTTATCCATAAAGTATGTAGGAAATACAGTATAGAATCACTCATTTTGTAATCAGCATTGCTATATAAAGCGAATAAAACCATCGCGAATTAAAAAGCGACCAATATTGAAAACTTGGAATTGTGCAGAATTCACGGTAGGTCAATTGAAAAAGGAGGAAGTCAATAAAAGTGGCTGGTTGGAATACAGAGTTGCAATGTATTTGCGAGATAGCATTTCGCTTGAAATAGCAATTTTCTTTTGTAATTCTAGTTTGACTAAAAGTAAAAAATTTAGGAAGCATGGATGACACTTTATTTGGATACCTTCTTGGAAAATAATATAGAAGATTTCATTAAATAATTGGAAGTGAAAATTGTATTTCTCTTCAAAGGTGGAATTTTGTGAAAATTGAATATGATTTTTAAAGAATCGTTTACAAAACAAACTTATAAATACTGCAACGAAGACTCAAATTGGATATAAGGTATGAAGTTATGGATGTGTTAGTTACCCAATCAACAAGTGAGAAGCATTCATCCCTTGGACTATTCATGGTGTTGTGCTTCCCACTAACAATTTCCAAGGCAACAACTCCAAAACTATAAACATCCGCTTTCTCCGTCAAATATCCGTGCATTGCATATTCTGGAGCCATATATCCACTGCAACATCGAAAATTAGGTTGGAAAATGATAAATACCCTTCAAAAAATTCCATAAGAAAAACAACAAAATATATATAGAATATAGAACTCACTAAGTGCCGGCTACTCTAGTAGTTATATGTGTGTGTCCCTCATCTTTAAGCTTGGCCAAACCAAAATCAGATATCTTTGGATTGAGATTTTTATCGAGCAACACATTAGTTGCTTTGATGTCCCTATGAACTATCTTAAGCCTTGACTCTTCATGTAGGTAAGCCAAACCTCTAGCAATACCGTAGCAAATTTTCTTCCTTGTCGACCAAGTCAATTTCAATGGACTGTTTTCTTTGGCTTCATTTTCAAATGTCATAGAAAATTAGACAACATAATCATATGGTATATGCTTTGTATAAAATTTTGTAGATTTTATTAATGAAAGAGCTACAAAACTTCACTATATAGAATTTTTTTACCAAACAAAGCACAAGCAAGGCTGTTATTTTCCATGTATTCATATATCAGAAGCAACTGATCTCCCTCCATACAACAACCATAGAGCTTAACTAGACAAGGGTGTTGCAAAGCAGAAATCAAGCCGATCTCATTAATAAATTCGCGGTTCCCTTGCTTTGATTTAGAAGAAAGCTGCTTAACTGCTACTGTTGTGCCGTCTGAAAGAACACCCTGCAATTCCAGGAATTTATATTATATCTCTTTATACCAAAGAAGTAAAAACAAAGATAGATTTATCAATGACATTCAAATTTCGAATGAAAGTGTAGATTGTCCACAATACCTTGTAAACAGGACCAAACCCTCCTTCTCCAATCTTAAACGCAATATCAAAGTTGTTAGTTGCTGCTTTGATTTGCCGTAACGTAAATAACCCAGGTTGGAAATCTAAACCCTTTAGCTCTGTTGGTTGAAGTAAAAATAGATATATAAATCAACATTAAAACCAGGGATATATGTTACGAGTGTTTTAGAGTTAAAGTATCTTCTTAATGCTTACCTCTTTCTAATGGACCGATCTTTCTTCGACATCTTCTCCAACGAGCTATACCAAATATCATTAAGATAACTAGTGCTCCAGCAACTACAATTGCAACGATAATATCCCACACAGGTATGGTACTTTCCTTTTCCACTGGAGGTGTAAACTCTGCTTGATTATGATATAAGAGATTTGCAAGTATTAGACGATTAGGATAATAGCATAAGAACTATGGAGAACTATTACTAACCAGGATCAACCGATATAGCTGATATAAGAGGACCATATACCGATCCATATGGGATAGCAGTTGTCCCTTTCCCAGCCCAATGAAGGCGAATCTCCAACGTATTACTGGTCACGATAGCAGTGAACTTCTGTATGATTGCCTTACCAACTCCACCGGCTTCTTTTGCAATATTGAAATCCTTCAGTACCAACCTTCTCTGCAATAATTCAATCAAAAGACGATCTATAATCTTCAAAGGACAATTTGATCAACACGAAAAATGTTGTTGACAAAGATAAGACAATGAGACTATGAACCTGAATATAGATGTCAAATATACGCCTTCCAAGGCTGTTATATGTTTTATCATCAGTGAACATTATCTCCACAAAATGGAGATTTACTGTGTAGTTTCCATTTCCGAGGCAAAATCCATAATATGTTAGAGAAAGAGGAGAAACGCGTGCATCCATATACAACTCACCATTGTCAATAGAAAGGTTCGTTTTATTAGACAAGGTATAGTAGTCCACAAGGCTACTATCAAAGAAGTGGCCGGTGTTGCTAAGTGCCCAATTCGATCCAGTACGGTGAAAGCTTGCTGGTCCAACTTCATTTGAATCATCGTCATATGTCAAGCTTTCCTTAGAAGTTATGAGCTTACCACCACAATTTATATGGAGAGAGTACCAATCTGGAATGACCAGAAAATAATTGAATTATAATTACAATAAGATAACCACATTAGAAAAAGTTATAAATACACAAAAAATCTGTTTTTTCCATCCTCATGTATCGAGTCCTCCACTGCGCATTTTAAGCTCATGCATAGGAGTTAGTACACAACAAGCTCTTAATTCAGGGAAGAAAATTTCACATTTCACATTCCACCTTTGAAGAAATAAATAAATTGAAATGAAAAATCTGAAGAAAATCCATGAAGAATCAACTTACTTTTAGGACAGCCATTGTTTCCCAAACATGAAACCATTCCCCTGAGAAAATAATGGTGTGTAACATATCAGCATAATCACATTATAATATGTATAAGCTATATGCCCTAAGTAGTAAAAAACTTACGAGTTGTTTCCCTTTGAAGATGATGCAAACAAATTCCTGCGGCACATGGTTAATTAATAGCCAAAGCTTAGATAGTTTCTTAAAATTTCTGAAACAAAAAACGTATGATGCAAATACATGGATTCTTACAAGGTTCCTTGTTGACATGTCAACTGCTCTGGATTTTCAATGCTCAAGTTGTTATATGAAAGATCTCTGCTTGTGTCAATTTAAGCATGTGATTCAGAATTAAAGATGGAACAAAGAACTATATGTAACACTTTTTGGTATAGAAATATAGAAACCTAATGGTACACCAATTTTGCATGCAAGTAGGGTTGGAAGGATTACTCACGTGTAGTCTGGTCTAGCTATCCAATTTGGCAGAGGTCCAGTAAAAAGGTTTCCAGTTAAGTATCTAAGTAAAACGATCAGATAAGTCAATTTATGAAACTCATCAAAATGGTAAATAAATTATATATCCTATTCCCACATAATGTGGATGGTCCCCAAGGATCATTTCATCGACTAAACTGAGCTAATCATACGATATTCATTTAAATAAAGACTAGATCATAGCCTCATAGGTTAATTTTATTGAAGGAGATCATAGGATCCAATTGGTTTTAGTTGTATACAAGTAGCTCAAACGATATTGCTTACAGTATATTTATGTTCTCGAGGCCGCCCAAAGTGTTCGGAATCTGTCCGCTTAATTTGTTAAAACTGAGGTCTCTGAAAAAGACATTATGTCCAGGATAGTATTACTCGAGAAAATTTGGTTTCAGAAAAGCAACAACCAAAATTTTTGTCACCATAATATAATGAAAAAAGCCTCTAGTTTTAAATACTTACAATGATCTTAAATTGGTAATATTTCCGAGATATTTTGGAACTGTTCCTATAAGATTGCAACTCCTCAATACTCTGTCAAACAATTTGATAATATGTAAATCTTTAAGTACAAAAAGGCTAAACTGTCGCCACCTTTTTATATTTTTGTTACTAAAAATATTACTTTATAGTAAAAACCAAGCAATATTCACTCACAATGTTTCCAAATTTTTCAAGTTCATAAGTTGCGGAAAATGAGAATCTGATCCTTTCAAGTCACTAATTCTCCTGCACAACATGTCATAAGCAATGTGAAATTCAATAAGAGAAAATTTGAATTTTGAGTCCGTGACCACAAACTATGAAGTACTGACACAGACAAGAACACCAGACACGATACATACATTGAGCGCAGACACCCATAATAATTTGAAAAATTTGAAGTGATCAAATGCGACTACATACGTCAGTGTCAGGCACCGATCACACCATCAATTTGAAGCGTCAATGATTTAGAAACCACAAGAAGAAACATCTTACTTACAAATCAGTGAGGTTTTTTAGATATGAAATTCCAGAAGGAACTGGACCACTCAAACCACTCCCTTGCATAACCCTGTCACAATTAAAAGTAATTCTTTTTAAGGCCATTATAAAATAAGCTATTTAACAGTGAAAAAAATTGATGATTTAGAAATTTCACTACAAGAAATAAAAGTTTCATACATCCTTTCAAGACTTTCCCAGCTCTGAATGAAATCAGGTATAGTTCCAGAGAATTGATTGTCGCCAAGTCGACTGCATTTTTAGACGGTAAGCAACATACTAACATGAAATCCATATGGTAAATGTAATTTAGTGTAACGAAAACAACTAAAGAAAGGATTCTTACATGTGCTTCAGATTAGTGAGCTTAGCAAATGTTGCTGGTAAATTTCCAATAAAATTGTTGGAGGTAAGAAGCCTGCAACAATATTGAATAAATATAATCACACTTATTTTCTAGGTTTTTCTATATAAGTCAAACTACCTATAGCAACTTATGAATTTGGAAATAGTTTCCTCACCAATGTTCATCTAATCACTTCAAAGAAGACAAGTTTAAAGCATAAAAAAATTCTCAATCAACACTAAAGATAAATTTTCAGTAGATAAAAGTAAATCAACCAAATGAAACAGAATATAATAGTGCTATTAATCGTGGATCGTGGAAAATAGCAATTTATTCAAATTCCGCAATGATACAGTGATGATGTGATATAACACGGTTATAGCTGCTATTTGACAACACTTTGAACTAAATTGCATATCTCGGAACAACGATTTATTGAAATTCTTCTATGCTATAGCCTCTATTTGTCAACCTTGGAAATAGAAATTGTGAATTCCATCTTCTACAAATTAAGATGCTTACAGTCTTTCAAGTTGATGAAGATTTCCAAGCTCCGGAGGAAGCTGTCCAGATAATTGATTGAACTCTAGAACCCTATGCATTTCAAGTTTCAACATTTATAAGTTCCTTGAGAAATTTGAATAAAACTGATATGAGAAAAATTACTTACAAGCTTTTCAGGGTGGTGATTTTTCCAAGTTCTTTTGGAATTGGACCTGTTAAACGATTTCCTAATAGTGAACTGTCACAAAATTAAGAAACATGCAAAATTAGTTAGAAGTAATATTCCAAAAAGGAAAAAAAAAAATCTAAAAATGATATAAAAAAAACAAGACTCATTTCTCATAACTATTTTACTATATTTTTTAGTTACATGTTACAAAATTTTCATCGCTAAACCGAATTTTCTTAGTACGCAAGAAAACATGATCGAAGTCCTAACCACTTGCTTAAAGGGTAAAAGTCTCTAACCACTTCGATAAATTAATTGTTGATGAACTATTTACTAATTAAATTCCATTAATCAACATAAAAAAATTAACAAGAAATCAAAGAAAGGGTAAGAGAAAATACATGTTAACAAGACGCATGGAACCCCATTGTGGAGGGATTGTACCATCAATGTAGTTGCGTGTAAGATCACTGTACCACAAAAATAATGAACACATAAACATTATGATAATTTAATAATGATGATGATATACAAATTTAGTATGGTTTAGGATAACACATACATTTGTTGGAGGTAAGGTAATTTCACAAATTCCATTGGAAGTGTGCCCGAAAGATTTTGTGACTTGAGAACACTGCAACATTGATTTTTGAGGCAAAAATAAGATTCATAACTAGAAGTCTAGAACATAAAATTATTTTTTATTATAAGCTTGTTTAACATCTTGATAGAAATATACAATCAATCTTACTTATTACACATAATATGGAATGCAAATTAAATGGTTGAATTCAAGTATTTAATAAGGTTGGTTGAAAATATTTTGGTTCCATCTTTAGATAGAAACTCCTTTCCACATGCTATAACTTTTTCCTCACGTATACCACATTTGTACATAATCCACACAATATAAGCAAGAGATCCCTCAGTATTTAAGCATGGCATAGTCCCAATTTAGCATTTCTACTCAAAAAGTATTTTTGACCGACGAACAATAATAATATTCTACTTAAATAGTAACAGAAGAAACTTACTTGTAGGTTTTTCCTTTAAAGATTATTATATGTATCTCTCTTGCTTTTTATTTACTTAAGTAAATCTATCTTTTTTTTATCAGTTAATTTAATAGATCTTAACCATATTATAAGTGTCAAGTATATGTTGGATTGTTGGTTGATGAGTAATCTTCTTTTCTTGAGAGACCGATCTCTAAAGCTCGAACCAAAGACATTAGTTGAGAGATTTGATTAACCAATTGATTGTACACAAGTGATCAATTAGCTCAATTTACAAAAGAATAATTTGAAAGAATTCGAGTTTGATTCATGAGTGAAACGATTTTTCATATTTTACTTATTTTTCATTCAAGCTCTAGATTAATAGGTTTCATTCCCCTAAAAGGATTAACACTAAAAAAACCGAGAGATTTGATTTCAATTTTTATTGGATAACATATATTCGTTTAGGAAATACTAACTTTCTTACTCCATTTAATCATTTTTTCTAACTTATCTCATATTGTTAGTTTAGCCTAGAAATTTAAAATTCGATTACTCCTGCAGGATGATATTGAGTGTTAGTTTAGAATATTTATTTATTTCATATATTATTTGTCATTTTAGTGTATCAATAATGCTTTACTTATACATTTTTCCACTAATACTTTGATTTATTGTATCTCAATCTATTTAACTACTCTAATAACTATTTTCCACTTACTTCTTCTTTTTTTTCTAAAACCTTCCCCTCTCCTTCAAACTCGTAAATAAAGCCTAAGAGACCAATATTTATTGAAACAGTTTTAAACTTAACCATTAGTTATGCTAAGCATTACTAAACCAAACTCAACATTAAAAAAATAAACAAATAATTTGATTAGGGCTTTTGGGCATAAAGACACTGAAGGAGATCTTCAACAAACACACAAAAACAGACACATATATGGAGATTAGAGACATACATGCTAACAATATGGCAGACAGTGGCATTGGCAAAATAGCAATTGCAAGTTACAGCATTTTCAAACCCTTTCACTTGCACAGAAGATTTCCAATTATTTTCTCCACTACATGGATCTTTGTTGAAGTCCCAATCCTTCTTTCCAAGTGTCTTAGCTATGTCTTTCATAACTTGTACTGTATATTAATTCAAAACAAACATATATACATAATCATAATGTTAAAACCATATTGTGTTGGAATTTAAAATTGAACTTTTTTTCTACTAATGCAAAAAGTTGAATTAGTGACAAAAAAATAGAGAATGATAGACAAAAACAAAACTTGTTTAAATTCTATCTGGTGAGTTGGTCCTCAGGGATTCACCAAGTTCAGAATATACTCAAGAGTTAAACTCACGAGAGCATTGACATGATTACTTACATATTATCCACCAATAAGGTCCTAACACCAAGAGGAGGAGTTAAACTCACGCGCCCTTGCGTGGTATGAAAAACCTCTTTACTAACTGGTCTTGGTAATATATAGTAATGTTTTATCTTGGTGATAATTTACTAAGAGACATGTAAGGTACGTACCTTCTTCTTCTAACAAAGTAGCTCCACTAACAAATGAAGAGATCAAACAAAAGGTAAGAAGCAAAAGATGAAATAATAGAGGGAAATTCATATTTGAAGAGAAAGGACCACTTTATGATAAATCAATGCAAGAAAATAAAATCAGTTATTTTTGAATGTGAAAGGGGGATGTATATTAAGAAATGATGCAGTAAGAGAAAAATGTTTATGTATATATTGTTGACAAATAGTTGAAGAGAAAGGAAACACTTTATGACTTATGAGAAGTCAATTAGACCTTAAACATGCTGCCAGCTTGTATATATGTAGTTACAAATGTGAAATAGGCAAAATTTAAGGTTTCTTAAAGGAGGCTACATGAGTTAAATATATGAATTATGATGAAGTATAAAGGGGGATACACGTTGTAAATCTTGAAATGTGTGTTAGGTGTTATCTTCCTTGTAGTTTTGTTTAACTTTCTTACACAAGTTGCTAGTACTATATATCTTTTCCCTAATCAAAATATGGTTGACTTTTTGTGTTTTGATTAAATTATTAAATAATAATAATTTAAAGTTGGTGAGTGAGTCAAAGAAGTAAGAAGAAAATCTAAGAGAAAGTCACAGGTGAACATGAAGTGTGAAAGGAGGAGACAAAAAAGGAGGAGGTTAGTGATGATAGAATATATTATATATTACTACCTTAAGGACTATAATTTGTTCAAGTCAATGTGCAGGTTTCTTTGTTGATAAGAAATCATAAATTATGAATTTGCATTTTTGTTAAGATTAGAAATCGAATAGTTTTCCATAAAAAAAAATTAGAAATCAAATTCAATATTGTGGAGTTTACAACACTCACTAATCAACGCATTAACCATTTGCTCTAGACTCCGGTGATATCAATCTGCTTTGTGGATATATAGAAAAGTTGAATTTAGTATCACCGTGTGGATACAAAAGTTGAATTTAGTATCACCGTGTGGATACAAAAGTTGTATGTAAAAATGTTCTCTTTGTGACACATAGGCAACAATTACGAAGTGTAGTGACTTCTAGGACAACAGTGCAAACTATTATGTCACCTATTTGAGCAACTTATATAATACTGGTTAGAAAAGTGTTGCTTTAGACAACACCATAATAGACAATCCCCAAAACTGCTGCATATGCTTTTTGGTAACAATTTTCATAGTTCAAACTACATTTGTTTGTTAATTGTTATAGAAAAGTAAAAAGGTTGCAGTGAGGGTAACCTTGCAATGTTTTAGGCTTAATTGCATGTTTGATCGATCTCTTATGTTTATTTTAGTTTTTAAATTGGTCTCTTATGTTTTAAAAGTTTCAAGTTGGTCCCTTACGTTTTAAAAGTTTTAAGTTGGTCCAAAACGTTACCCACGTTGGAATAAGTTAGTCCCTTCTGTCACTTAACGTTTAAAGATTTGGGTTGACAATATGGGTGATAGAACTTAACTTATATAGAAAATCAGTTTAAAACCATTTTTTAATTTTTTTGATTTTATTAAACTTAATATCATGTCGCGAAAGAGACTAACTTATTCCAATGTGAATAACGTTTTGGACCAACTTGAAAACTAAAATAAACATAGGAGATCAAAAATGCAATTAAGTCAATGTTTTATTAGTTTGAACTGTATCATGTGATGGAAAATGAGGGGACATAAGTACATGAGGAGAGTCTAGTCTAAAAGATTGGTCCATTCATTAGAGAGGAGAGTATTCTGGCTTAATGAGTGAATGCTAACATTGTAACGCCCTTTAAAAGCTGATGTTAACAACTACTTTCATTCAATAGGCACTACCCAGTGGTTGCTCTTTTCTCTTTGGAGGCTTCACTCATCTATCAATGATTCAGTATGGTGAGCTTAACGTAGCCTATAACTAACCCTTTTCGGGACCAAACTACGAACGAAATTAAAGCACCAATTATTATGACTTAACAACATAGAAGAGACGAATTCAAAAGACTAGTGTATTGGATGTGAAAGGATCATCACGACTTTAATACCACATTGAACACTTTTCTCTACTCAATGCGAGACTCCAAATAGAGAAGCACATTAACAGACCACGAGGAAAAGGGTAACAAATATTGAAGTATGATATCCAATCCGTTTTTTTATTGCTTAATTTCACTTTTACCCATTCAAGTATCATGTCCCTTCACTTTTCTTTTGGGTGAAGAATGTTTGGGTGAATGTTGGGACTCACTATCAGACATGAAATCAGACATTATGTGGGATGGGAAAAAAAAAGAAACAAACGGAAGCAAAATAAACCTTATGGATTTCTTGCTGCCACTGATACCATATAGAAATATGCTCTATATTTCATATATATGTAAAACAGTACATAGGAGGTATTTATAGAAAAGGCAGTATGCTAGTCTTGCCAGAAAATAGGAGAAATTATTTTGTCTATAAATGCTACTTATTGTCCTTTTAAATGTTAATTCTAATACATCTAATTACAATTAATTAGTATTTACTATAAGTTAAACAAGACAGAATTTGATTGATTCTGTGTTAATATTCAACAAGGCATGAATATGTCATTCATAGCAAGGTTGCACACCATGTCATTGAACTGTCTCTTGGGTAGGCTCTTTGTGAGGACATCTGCTACTTGGCTTTTGGTAGGTATATAGGACATACAAATCTCACCACTGTCATGTTTCATTCTATCATGTAGAACAGGGTTATGAGCAATGAAAATAACTAACTTATTATCGCAATAAACTTTCATTGAAGTTGGGCCTAGAATCTTTAATTCTTACATGAATTTTTTGATCCATAGTACTTCAAAAAAACCATGAGCCATCGATCGGAATTCAGCCTTTGCACTGCTCCTGGCTACAACATTTTGTTTTTTGCTCCTCCATGTAACTAAGTTTCCACCTACAAAGGTACAATATGCAGATGTAGATTTCCGATCATTTATATTACCTGCCCAATCAGCATCTGTATAGGCTTCAACCTGTATATGCCCTCTGTTTCTGAACATTAGCCCTTTTCTAGGAGTTCCCTTTAAATATCTCAATATTATGAAAACAACTTCAAAGTGGGCTGGCCCTGGTGCATGCATAAATTGGCTTATTACGCTCACAACAAGTGCTATATCAGGCCTTGTATGTGACAGATAAATTAGCCTACCAGCCAACCGTTGATAGCATTCTCTATCTATTACTTCATCTTCAGCAGCTGATTTTAGTTTCACATTAGGATCCATTGGTGTTTCTGCTTCCTTACACCTTGTTATCCCTGTTTCTGTGAGTAAATCAAGTATATACTTCCGTTGGTTGAAGAAAATTCCTTCTTTCGATCTTGCAAACTCCATACCGAAAAAGTATTTTAATTTTCCAAGATCCTTGATGTCGAACTCAGCCTCAAGTCTTCTCTTTAGATCCCTAATCTCTCCAATATTATCTCCTGTCATAATAATGTCATCAACATACACTGTTAAGATGGCAATCTTACCTTCACGTGAGTGTTTGAAGAACATAGTTTGATCTGCTTGACTTTGAGTGAAGCCATGTCTCTTGACAACACTTCCAAATCTCTCAAAACAGACCCTTGGCGATTGTTTTAATCCATACAAGGATTTCTTTAGTCTCCAAACTTTACTTCTTCCAAGATTATCTTCAAATCCTGGAGGCAAGCTTATATATACTTCTTCATGTAATTCTCCATTCAAGAAGGTGTTTTTAACATCATAATGATGTAGGGTCTAGTTGAAATTTACTGCAAGAGAGAGAGAAGAATTCTGATGGAATTGATCTTAGCAACCGGGGCAAATGTCTCTTGATAATCTATACCATGAGTTTGAGTGAATCCTTTTGCTACTAATCTTGTTTTGTATCTTTCCACACTTCCATCAGCCTTGCACTTCACTGTAAAGACCCACATATCCTACTGTCATAAGGTAGATCAGTGATACACCAAGTGTTATTTTTGTTCAAAGCATTCATCTCTTCTTTCACTTCGGATCACCTAATGCTTCTTGAATAGTTCTAGGCACAAACAAATTAGAAATCCTAGACACATATGCTATGTGAGTGTGTGATAACTTGTCATATGACAAGTAATTAGACATGGGGTGTTTAGTGCATGTAAGGGCACGTTTTCTTTCATCAATAGGGATATTGAGGTCTGAAATATTTTTTCTCACAACAATAGGAATATTAATATCAGGAAAAGACAAATCAGGTAAATCATTTGGATGAGTGAGAAGAATTACCAGAGTAACTAGAAGATGGACTATCAGTAGGACCTTCACTTGGAGAATTCGATTGAACTTTTACTGGAAAGACAACGAGATATGTACCATCTTTGTGAAATTTTTTCCGAACATACACTTTAAGTTCAGGATTTTTAATCAGTGTTTCTCCCTCTTCTCCCCCTGTTTCAAATACTATATGTTCTGGAAATTTCAAGGTTAGGTTTTCTAGCTTCTATTATCTTAGTATCTAGGTGATCATTTGTTACATTTGTTATCTTAGTATCTAGGTGATCATTTGTTACAATATCATCTAGATCAGGTAAAATTTCCCAAATATTATCTTCCTCATTACTACTCTGACTCTCCCCTTGAACATAACTTTTTCTAAAAAAAGGTTGATCTTCAACAAAGTGGACATCCATGCTTTCAAAAAATTTCTTTGTAATTGAGTTAAAACATTTGTATCCCTTTTTATTGGAAGCATAGCCAAGAAAAACACATTTTTTGGCTTTAGGATCCAACTTGGAAAGAAAAATATTTGGTATGTAAACATAACAGAGACAACCAAAAACTTTAAGTGTAAGATTTGTAATAATGCGAGAAGTGGGAAAATGATTCTGTAACACCTGCACATGAGTCTCATATTGTAACACACGGGATGGCAATTGATTGATGAGGTAGCAAGCAGTTAATAAAACATTACCCCAAAGATACTTAGGTACATTTATAGAAAACATAATAGCTCTAGTAACTTCTAGGAGATGTCTATTTTTTCTTTCAGCAATACCATTTTGTTGTGGAGTATCACGACAAGTGGATTGATGAATTATTCCATTAGTTACTAGGAATGTACTTAAATATTTATCGAAGTATTCAGTCCATTGTCAGACCTTAGAATGCCAGTCATGGCATTAAATTGATTTTTAATCATGTTAAAAAAATCTTGAAATCTTTGTTCAACTTATGATTTCTTTTCCATGAGGTAAACCCAACACACCCGTGTTTGATCATCAGTAAATGTCACAACCATTTTTTTTCCAGATAAAGTATTATTTTTTGAAGGACCCCAAACATCGCTATGAGTTAGATAAAAATGTTTGGAAGCAGAATAACCTCTTGAATTAAAAGACACACAATGATCTTTAGCTAAATGACAAACATCACAATGAAATGGTGAGGAACTTATTTCTTTTGAAAATTTAGGAAACAAATGCTTAAGATAAGAAAAACTAGGATGTCCTAATCTTTTATGCCATAACATGATTTTATTTGAAACAAGAGGTCGACTTGTGCCTTTTGAATCGAACATTGTTGTATTACCAAGAGGAGTTTCATCAAAGTAGTACAGTCCATTAATCTCTCTAGCAGTTCCAATCGTCTTCCCTGAGTTATGGTCCTGAAAAACACAAGTAGAAGGACGATAGAAAAATACAAACAAATTTGGGAACATGTAAAACAAATTGCCAAGTGATTTGATCTGATATTTTTATGCTGGCTTTGCCTGCAATACTGGAATAACTACCATCTGCTATCCTACTTTTTCAGAACCTGAACTAGAAAAATATGAACTGAATAGATGAGAGCAATTAGTCATGTGTTCAGATGCCCTTGAATATATTATCCAGGGGTTGGAGTGGTTTTGGACAGATAGTGCCGAAAAATCCTTACATGTTTGTGCCATAATACCAACATGAGTATTAGGGGATGAATTGAACTTTAGAAGCTTAAGAAGGTGATCCATCTGCTCCTTAGTAAATGGAGATGAAGCGTCATCGTTGGTTGTAGGCATAGGTCGGTCACCAAACTTACCATCCTTGCTATTGTTTGGCCTACCATGTAGCTTGAAACAAGTTTCTCGAGTGTGACGATTCCGACCACAATATTCGCAAACTAAATTAATCTTGTCAGCACCTCGTGGATTAGGGAAAGATTTGTGATAGACTTGAGGAACGGCCAAGGCATATCCTTCAACCGGTGGCGGGACAACGACTATCTTTTTTCCGAGCATCACTTGCCTACGACTCTCTTCGCGACGCACTTCCGCAAAGACGTCACCAATTGGAGGGATAGGATTCCTACCAAGGATTCGACCACAAATCTCATCAAACTTAACATTTAAACCTCCAAGAAATTTGAAGACACGGCTAACATCCACCATCTTCTTGTAGTGCTTGCAGTCCTCAGGTGACTTCCACTCATATTCATTGAAGAGATTCAAATCTTGTCAAATACGTTTGAGACAATTGAAGTATTTGGTGACTGAATCTTCAGCTTGCCGAATTTCTCCAAGTTGGAGAGTTAATTCGTAAATTTGGGACTGGTTTCCCAAATCAGAGTACATTTGAGAGACACACTCCCAAAGATCTTTTGCGGTATCATAACAGAGATAGTTCGCACCTATCTCTTCAGTCATAGAATTGACTAACCATGTCATGACCATGGAATTTTCAGCATCTCATGTATCTTAATCAGCGCCTGCCTTGTCTGGTTGTTTCGTGACTCCAGTGATGTAGCCAATCTTTCCTCTCCTCCTGAGATACAACTGAACAGACTGTGACCAATGAAAGTAATTAGCACCGTTCAGCCGAATTGTTGTGATGTGAATAGGGTGATTTTCATGTATGTCCTGACAGGTTGGGGTGATTCAGGTTTGGGTGAATGTTGGGACTCACTATCAGACATTATGTGGGATGGGAAAAAAAAGAAACAAACGGAAGCAAAATAAACCCTATGGATTTCTTGCTGCCACTAATACCATATAGAAATATGCTCTATATTTCATATATCTGTAAAACAGTACATAAGAGGTATTGATAGAATAGGCAGCGTGCTAGTCTTGCCAGAAAATAGGAGAAATTATTCTGTTTATAAATGCTATTTATTCTCCCTTTAAATGTTAATTCTAATACAGCTAATTACAATTAATTAGTATTTACAATAAGTTAAACAAGACAAAATCTGATTGATTCTGTGTTAATTTTTAACAATGTTTTCTCCCTGATTTGATAGACCTCTGCCAATTTCGTCCAAAAGCTTATGAAGATACATTATGTAGCTAAAGTGCTTGAAATTACTTATTTTTTGTTACTAGAAAAGCTTGTTAAGATTGTCGAAATTAATTAAGAATATGTTGGTAAAATAATATTTAATGTAGTAAAAAAATAAAAAATAGTCCCGTGAGCATAGCTCAGTTGGTAGGACAATGCATTATTATATGCAGGGGTCGGGCTTTGAACCCCGGACACCCCACTTATTCACTTTATAAGATGAATTCTAGCCAATGGGCTACGTGAAAAAAAAATTAAAAATAATTGTATATTTAAATTGCAGGTAGTAAAACATATAAAGTTATTAAGCTAATGATTACATGGTATATTCAAGCTTTTGTCCAACATAGATGATGTTGTTAAACTATCAAAATCCTATGTGTAGTCTGCATTCTACAGATAAAAGGTAGCTAGTCAAAACATTGGAGTATTGTTTTTTTTATTCAAACATAAAACTAGAACTCTTACAAATGAGTTACCTCACTATAATAGATTGTATCTATTTAACAATTTTTTGCTTTTAAAAAGAACACTATAATAGAATTCAAAACTCAGTTTAATATATCATGGTTTCTTCACATGATAATAGCAGGACTTCAAGCAGCAGATGCAATTATTTGTCAACAAACAATCTTAATTTCTTTTCTCCCAATAGGAAGAATCAAGGTGGACAGGATAAAGATCTCTAGCTGATGAAGATGAAGCAGTCCACGGCCCATCAGTTAATAAACTCTGATTTTGTGTTTGTGATTTACTTATCTTATTTTCTTCAATCTGATAGTAATACTGCCTCATTGCTTCCAACTTTTTCTCATCCATTACTTCACTTGAACCTGAAACAAATTCTGGAACCACAGTATTTCCTTCAAGCATACTTACAACTGACGACATGGAGGGCCTAAGGTTTGAAGTGACGTTGGTGCATAGGAGAGCCACATTGATCATCACCATGACTTCCTTTTTGTTGAAATCTGAACCTAATCTTCTATCAACTAACTCCATTAGGTCACCTCTCTCTTTCAACAAATGTGCCTGTTGAAAGAAAAAAAAAATAGTTTGATTTCAAACAAATGTGCATTCAATTTCTGAAAATTCTTCAAAGAACGAACAATAAATGTGTGATACAAAACGAAATGCAAGTAGATAGTGCCATGGATAATCAAATTTACATGGTCAATGGAGAACATAGAATAGTTACCCAGTCCAGAAGATAGAATGCTTCCTCCTTTGACTGATACATGGTGTTGCTCCTGCCACTAACAATTTCCAAAGCAACAATTCCAAAACTATAAACATCTGCTTTGTCTGTCAAATAACCATGCATTGCATATTCCGGAGCCATGTATCCACTGCATAGTTGGAACATATCATTGTAATAACTTGATATCAGTATACAACATATCAAAGTTTTATACTATAAAAATATCATTTGAATTGAATTTGGTAACTTTTTGGAGTAATTTTTAATAAACTAAGAGAAGGCGAGAATTGTAGTTACTCACTATGTCCCAGCAATTCTAGTGCTAATGTGAGTATTGTCCTCCTCATCAAGCTTGGCCAATCCAAAATCTGATATCTTTGGATCGAGATCTTTATCAAGCAACACATTAGTGGCCTTGATGTCCCTGTGAACAACCTTAAGTCTTGATTCTTCGTGAAGGTATGCCAAACCTCTAGCAATACCAACACATATTTTCTTTCTTGTTGACCAATCTAATCTTATTTGGTGTTCCTCTGGACCTTCATTTGTGAATGTAATAAAAATATGACAATGAAACTACATAGTCAAGTGCTAAGATAGAAAATGTGAAAAATCACAAAAATAGACCATACAGGAAAAATTACCAAATAAAGCACGAGCAAGACTATTGTTTTCCAAGTATTCATATATCAGCAACAATTGATCTCCCTCCACACAACAACCGTGGAGTTTAACAAGATAAGGGTGTTGCAAAGCAGAAATCATGCCTATCTCGTTTAAAAACTCACGATTCCCTTGCTTTGATTTAGAAGAAAGTTGCTTCACTGCTATCAATGTCCCATCTGGTAAACTTCCCTGAATTTTAAGGAATGGTAGGCTGTTAGAAGTTGAAAAGGATTTTTATGAAAAGCATGACACACAAGAGTATTTGTTATATTATGCAAAATACCTTGTACACAGGACCAAATCCTCCTTCTCCAATCTTATAGGCAATATCAAAGTTGTTAGTTGCTGCTTTGATTTGCCGTAACGTAAATAGCCCAGGTTGGAAATCTAAACCCTTTAGCTCTATTGATTGAAGTAAAAAAGAATATATAAATAAAATCAGAGATATTTTGAGTAATTTCCCCATCAATACATTTAGCAAGTACAAATCTAGACACAATGACAGCCTTGACTAAACAATCTATATTTTTATAAAATCAAATTCAGCCTGTTATGTTTATAAAGGAATTTCCCAAAACTAAATTTTATTCTTGAAAAATCCCAATTGTGCATCAAAATTCCGTATTGTTTTAGAGTAAATCTATCTTCTTAGGTCTTACCTCTTTCTAACGGACCTATATGTCTTCGACATGTTATCCACCGAGATATACCAAATATCAGCAAGATAACTAGTCCTCCGGCAACAACAATCACAACAATTTTCCAAACAGGTATGCTACTTCCCTTTTCCATCGGGGGTGTAAAGTCTGTTTAATTATGATAAAATATAAAAGATTTGCATATAGACCATATTAGAGGATTATGGAATAAGAAGAACCATGAAGAACTATAACTTACCAGGATCAACCGATATAGCCGATATAAGAGGACCATATACCGATCCAAATGGGATAGCAGTTGTCCCTTTCCCAGCCCAATGAAGGCGAATCTCCAACGTATTACTAGTCACCATAGCAGTGAACTTCTTTACGACTGCCTTACCAACTCCACCAGCTTCTTTTGCAATATTGAAATCCTTCAGCACCAACCTTCTCTGCAATAATTCAAGCAAAAGACGGTTTATAATCTTCAAAGGACAATTTGATCAACACGAAAAATGTTGTTGACAAAGATAAGACAATGAGACTATAACCTGAATATAGATGTCAAATATACGCCTACCAAGACTATTATATGTCTGGTCATCGGTGAACATTATCTCCGCAAAATGGAGATTTACTGTGTAGTTTCCATTTCCCATGCAAAATCCATAATATGTTAGGGAAAGAGGAGAAACCCGTGCATCCATATACAACTCACCATTGTCAATGGAAAGGTTTGTTTTATTAGACCAGGTATGGTAGTCGTCAAGGCTACTATCAAAGAAGTGGCCGGTGTTGCTAAGAGCCCAATTCGATCCACTACGGTGAAAGCTTGCTGGTCCAACTTCATTTGAATCATCGTCATATGTCAAGCTTTCCTTAGAAGTTATGAGCTTACCACCACAATTTATATGGAGAGAGTACAAAGCTGGAATAACCAGAAAAGAATAAAATGCTAATTACAATAAGATAACCACATTAGAAAAAAGTTATCAATACAAAAAAACATTGGATTCTTGCATCCTCATGTATCGACACTTTCTTGCTATTTCCTTAACTTTCAGTTTGAATTGACTTACATAAGTTGATGCAAGAGAAAAAAGATAAGCAGTGGATTCATGAAAAAGAGAAATGAAAAGATGATTTGTTTGGTTACATGATATCTAATTTGTAGGTACTTATTAATAAATGCTTACAAAGAAGGTGAAGCCAAGAAAAATGGACCATTGACAAACATTACCGATTAAGTTGTTCAGATGAGCAACTCATATTAACATGGCGTTCTTCGGGAAGGAAATTTCGCATTTCACATTCTACTTTGCAGAAATAAATAAATTGAAATGGAGAATCTGAAGGGAATCCATAACCAATCAACTTACTTTTCGGACAGCCATTGTTCCCTAAACATGCAACCATATTTCCCCTGAGAAGATAATGAAGGTGTGTAACATATCAGCATAATCACATTATAATATGTATAATCTATATGTATAAAAAAATTTATTGTGACTTATTAGTAGTACAAAACTTACGAGTTATTTCCCTCTGAAGATGATGCAAACAAGTTCCTAAGGCACATGATTAATAAATAGCCAAAGCTTAGATAGTTTCTTAAAATATCTGAAACAAAAAAAGTATGCAAATACATGGATTCTTACAAGGTTCCCTGTTGACATGTCAACTGCTCTGGATTTACAATGCTCAAGTTGTTATATGAAAGATCTCTGTGTCAATTTAAGCATGTGATTCAGAATTAAAGATGGAACAAATAACTATATGTAACAATTTTTTACGTTGAAATATAGAAACCTAATGGTACACCAATTTAGCATGCTGAAGTTATAATTTTCAAATCAATAAATCAAATAAGTAGGGTTGGAAGGATTACTCACGTAAAGTCTGGTCTAGCTATCCAATTTGGCAGTGGTCCAGTAAAAAGGTTTCTAGTTAAGTATCTAGGTAAAAAGATCAGAGAAGTCAATTGATAAAACTCATCAATAATTTATGAACCATTAAAATGGTAAATACTGTTAAATTATATATCCTCTTCCCACATAACACGGATAGTCCCAAGAATCCTTTCCTCGACTAAACTGAGCTAATCATATCGATATTCATTTTAATAAAGACTAGATCGTGACCCACTTGGGTTGGCCCGGTGGTGTTGGCTAGGGACCTTCAAGTTTGCTCAGGCCTAAAGTTAGAACAAGTGTATACAAGTAACTCAAAGGATGTTGCTTACAGTATATTTATGTTCTTGAGGCCGCCCAAAGTGTTCGGAATCTGTCCGCTTAATTTGTTAAAACTGAGGTCTCTGAAAAAGAAATTATGTTCAGATAGTATTACTCAAGAGAAAATTTGTTTTCAGAAATGAAACAAGAAAAATGTTTAGTCACCATAATATAATGAAAGAAGCTTCTTGTTTTAAATACTTACAATGATTTTAAATTGGTAATATTTCCAAGATATTCTGGAACTGTTCCTATAAGATTGCAACTCAATACTCTGTCAAACAATTTGATAATATGTAAATCTTTAAGTGCAAAATGGCTATGGTGTTTCCTCTTTCTTATTATTTTGTTACTAAAAATATTGCTTTATACTAAAAATCCAAGAAATTTACTTACAATGTTTCCAAGTTTTTCAAGTTAATAAGTTGCGGAAAACGAGAATCTGATCCTTTCAAGTCACTTATTCTCCTGCATAACATTTTTTAAGCATGGAGAAATTCAATAAGAGAAATTTCGAATTTTGAGCCTGTGACCACAAACTATGAAGCACTGACACAAAAGAACACCAGACAGATACAATACATACATTGACACGCAGACACCCATAATAATTTGAAAAAACTGAATTGATCAAATGTGACTACATGTCGGTGTCGGGTCAATGTCAGGCACCGATCATGCCATCAATTAGAAGTGTCAGGGCTCTACAGACCACAGTAAGAAACATCTTACTTACAAGTCGGTGAGGTTTTTAAGATATGAAATTCCAGAAGGAATTGGTCCACTCAAACCACTCCCTTGCATGACCCTGTCACAATCAAAAGTCATCTTTTTGATAAACAGATAAATAATATGCAATTCAACGAGGAAAAGAAATTGATGATTTAGAAATTTCACAACAGAAATAAAAGGTTCGTACAGCCTCTCAAGACTTGCCCAGCTTTGAATGAAATCAGGTAAAGTTCCAGAGAATTGATTGTCGCCAAGTCGACTGCATTTTTAGACGGTAAGCAACAGATGAATATAAAATCGATTAGACCTTAAGCAACAGATTAATATGAAATTGATATAGTAAATGTAATTCAGTGACAAAAATAACCAAAGAAAGGATTCTTACATCTGCTTCAGATTATCGAGCTTAGCAAATGTTGCTGGTAAATTTCCAGTAAAATTGTTGGAGGTAAGAAGCCTGCAAAATATTGAATGAATATAATCACACTTATTTTCTAGATTTTTCTATATAAATCAAACTACCTATAGAAACCTATGAATTTGGAAATAGTTTCCTCACCAATGTTCATCTAATCACATCAAAGCAGCCAAGTTTAAAGCATAAAATGTAGACAAAAAACTTCTCAATCAACACTGAAGATAAATTTTCAGTAGATAAAAATAAATCAACCAAATGAAACGGAATATAATAGTGTTATTAATCGTTGATCGTGGAAAGTAGCAATTTATTCAAATTCCGCTGTGATAAAGTTATGAGATATAACACGGTTATAGCTGCTATTTGACAACACTTTGAACTAAATTGCATATTTTGGAATAACAACGATTTATTGAAATTCTGCTATGCTCTATCCTCTTTGTAAATATAAATTGTGATTTCCAACTCCTACAAATTAAGGGGCTTACAGTCTTTCAAGTCGATGAAGATTTCCAAGCTCCGGAGGAAGCTGTCCAGATAATTGATTGAACTCTAGAACCCTATGCATTTCAAGTTTCAATATTTATAAGCTCCTTGAGAAATTTTCAAAAAATCGACATAAGAAAATTACTTACAAGCTTTTCAGGGTGGTGATTTTTCCTAGTTCTTTTGGAATTGGACCTGTTAAACGATTTCCTAATAGTGAACTGTCACAAAATTAAGAAACATTGCAAAACTACTTAGAAGATTATATTCCAAAAGGAAAAAAAATATCTAAAAATGATATAAAAAAACAAGACTCATTTCTCATAAATATTTACTATTTTTTTGTTACATGTTACAAAATTTTCATCACTAAACCTAATTTTCTTAGTGCGCAAGAAAACATGATCGAAGTCCTGACCAGTTGCTTAAAAGGTATAAGCTTCTTACCGCTTGAACAAATTCATTGTTGATGAACGATTTACTAATTAAATTCCATTAATGAACATAAAATAAATTAACAAGAAATCAAAGAAAGGGTAACAGGAAATACATGTTGACAAGATGCATGGAACCCCATTGTGGAGGGATTGTACCATTAAGGTAGTTGCGTGTAAGATCACTGTACCACAAAAATAGTAAAAACGTAAACATTATGATAATTTAATAATGATGATGATATACAAATTTAATAAGTTTAGAATTACACATACATTTCTTGGAGGTAAGGTAATTTCACAAATTCCCTTGGAAGTGTGCCCGAAAGATTTTGTGACTTGAGAACACTGCGTTATTGATTTTTGAGGCAAAAATGAGATTCATAACTAGAAGTCTAGAACATAAAAATATTTTTATTATAAGCTTGTTTAACATGAAATTATTATCTGACTGAGGAGTACGATTTATATATAGCTACTTTTTTACTTCGTAGAAATATATAATCACTCTTATTTATTACACTTAACATGGAATGCAAATTAAATGATTGAATTTAAGTATTTAATGAATTTTAATTAAGGTTGGTTGAAAATATTTTGGTTCCATCTTTAGCTAGAAAATCCTTTCCCACATGCTATGGCTTTTTCTTCACGTATACCACATTTGTACTTAATCAACACAATATAAGCAAGAGATCCCTGAGCATTTAAGCATGGCATATCCCAATTCAGCATTTAATTTGTACTCAAAAAGTATTTTTGACCGACGAACAATACTAATATTATACTTACATGGTAAGAAGAAACTTGGTTGTAGTTTTTCCTTCAAGTTATACCAGCGTCTGTCCATTTTTCTTATTGCGCAAATGCGTATAAATTACAAACGGTAGTTTTTATTAAATTTTGATTAAAATTAATTTGATTTTGATTAAAATTATAGGTAGAAATAATAGATATTTTGTACTTTCATATTGTAACTTTTATTCACAGAAAACTTTATGGGAATGCATTTCCTGAAAATAAAATCATTAATTATTATCCATAAATATCGTTTTACTAGTCATTCACATGAATACTTTAAATATTAACCAAACAAACATTTTATCAGTAAACCCAGGAATAAAATTATCATTCTTATATTATTCCCATGATTATATTTTGTAAACTTGAAACAAACACACCCTAATGATATAATATCGATTAAATCCTTATGAATAACATTAAACTACACTTCCTTCAAAAAATAATAATTAAACTACACTATATTGAGAGTAATAAAATAACTCATTTGTGCTATTGATTAAGCTTGGACAGTGCCAACAAAAGATCAATGACTATATATGATCACTAAGTGTGTTTGGATGGGGGAATGTTTTGAGGAAATTCAAATACATTTAGGTGAATTCCATTGTTTGGATGATAATTTCGAGAATTTCAAAATGATGGAAATTTATGAAATATTTTGTTCAAGTTAAATTTAAAGAATTTCAAATGACTCCTAAAAGGTAAGAATTTCAAATTTCTGCATTATAATTTTTCAAATTTTGCATTTTATTTCTTATATTTTTTTTAAATTTTCAAATTGACTTCAATAAATTACAAAAATTGTAAATTGACCCCTAATTTTGTTGGAAATTACAAATGTGACCCTCAAAATTTGCCAATTGACCCATAATTTCAATTTTAAAATTTGGCCAAAAAAATTAATATTTATAATAATTGCCCAAAAATGATGACAATGAATTTTTTGTATCACTTCAGCCAAACAAGAGAATTTAGAAATGAAAGCAATATAGTTGAATCATTCAAATTTTTTAGAATTCTAAATTCTTTAAAATCTCTTAATTACCTCATCCAAACACAATATAAGAGTGTGTTTAGGAGACGAATTTGGGAGGGTTTTTGGAGGGGATGGTTTAGGAGGGTTGAATCTATATTTTGATATATATTTAATATTTTCAAAAACATTTTGTAGTGCCCATAATTTAAGAAAATAACAAAAAAGAGTAAGTTTTCCCTTCTTCTTTCCTCCTAAATTCTCCATCCAAATACACCATAAAGATTTGTTTGGAAGTTACGTGGGGAAGGGAGGGCTTTAGGGTGAGATAAATAGAGATATCTTTCATATTTTTTGAAAGTTTTTTTAAGAGAATAACAAATTTATGCATGTGATTAAAATATTTTTAATTTTCAGAATATTATAACAACTTAGGTTTAAAGAATTTATATAAATCCTAAGAGACCAATTAATATGTGTCTACACTCAAAATTTTCAACCTTAGATGACAAAACATTTTGAGGTAACGTAATTTTTTAAGACATAAGAAACCAATATGTGTCTACACTCAAAATTTTAAGGCGTTCGATATATTGATCAATGATTAGCTATCTTGTATATCATTCATTTAGCTAATCCAAAGTCCACTTACATTGAACTAATTACCAGTCGCTTAAAAAAATTGATCACTATTTATGTTAGCATTACTAAACCAAACCCATGGAGATTAGGGACATACATGCTAACAATATGGCAGACAGTGGAATTGGCAAAATAGCAATTGCATGTAACAGCATTTGCAAACCCTTTCATTGGACTCGAAGATGTCCAATTACTTTGTCCACTGCATGGATCTATACTGAAGTCCCAATCCTTCTTCCCAAGTGTCTTAGCTATATCTTTCATAGCCTGTACTGTATATTAATTCAAAACAAACATATATACATAATCATAATGTTAAAACCATATTGTGTTGGAATTTAAAATAGGAATTTTTCTACTACTACAAAAAGTTGAGTTAGTGACAAAAAGTAGATATTGAAAAACAAAAATTGTTTGAGTTCAGTATTAAAGTTGCAAAAATTGACGACCAGTTTTATTTATTTCGTCTTTAATATTCAACAGGTGAGTTGGGCCTCAAGGGCTCACCAGGGTAAGAACAGTCTCAAGACTAAAAGAGCATTGAGAGTGGTACAAATAATGTCCTAACGCCGGCGGGAGGAGTTAAACTCAAGCCCTTGCAAGGTATGAGCCTACTCTTTACCAATTGGTAACCTCTTAGAAATTGTAATGTTTTTATCGTGATAATAGTTTACTAAGAGACATATAAGGTACGAACCTTCTTCTTCTAATAAAGTAGCTCCACTAGCAAATGAAGAGATCAAACAAAAAGCAAGAAGCAAAAGATGAAATGATAAAGGGAAATTCATGTTCATGATGATAAGCTTCATATTTGAAGTGAAAGGACCACTTTATGATAAATCAGTGGAAGAAAATGAAATCAGTTTTTGAATGTGAAAGTGGGGGTGTATATTAAGAAATGAAGTAGCAAGAGAAAAATACTTAATTCATGTATGTTTGTGTATTTATTGTTGACAAAGAGTTGAATAGAAAATAACGACTCTATGATTATGAGAAGTCAATTAGATCTTAAGCATGTTACCAGCTTGTATATATGCAAAATTTAAGGCTTCTTAAAGGAGGCCACTTGAGTTAAACATATGAATCATGATGAAGTATAAAGGAGGATACACGTTATAAATCTTGAAATGTGTGTTAGGTGTTATCTTCCTTGTAGTTTTGTTTAACTTTCTTACACAAGTTGCTATTCAGTACTATATATCTTGTCTCTAATCATAATATGTTTGACTTTTTTGTTTTTATTTAAATTGTAAAGTAATAATAATTTAAAGTTGGTGAATGAGTCAAAGAAGTAAGAAGAAAATCTAAGAGAAACTCACAGAAGAACATGAAGTATGAAAGGAGGAGAAAAAAAAGGAGGAGGTTAGTGATGATAGAATATATTATTTACCACTAACTTAAGGACTATAATTTGTTCAAGTCAATGTGCTAGTTTCTTTGTTGATAAGAAATCAAAATTATGAATTTGGTTTTTTTTTTAAGATTAGAAATCAAATCCAATATTGTGGCGTTTACAACGCTCACCAATCAATACATTAACCATTTGCACTAGACTCTGATGATATCAATATGCTTTGTTGATATATAGAAAAGTTGAATATTGTATCTTAGTGACACATAGGAAAACGTTGTCTCATATTTGAATAAGAATATTCACCTATTCGAACATCTTAAGTAACAGTTTAGCAAAGTGTTGCTTTAGACAATAACAAAATAAACAATCCCATTTGGAAGTACCTCTGTCAGTGGTCATCGAAGCTTAAGGGGTGGTTACGGTTCGTTTTTTTGAAAATAAACCGAACTTAACTTTTACTTATAAAATCCCTCAAATTCAATTACTCTCCAAACAACCACCCC
>Ga0228710_1001767_pt1 | contig 33161 bp, 19 predicted proteins | sample MedpolnodulmetaG_FD_177995 | JGI IMG/M metagenome (GOLD analysis project Ga0228710, IMG submission 177995) | Root nodule microbial communities from Medicago polymorpha collected in Santa Monica, California, United States - pink nodules | ecosystem: Host-associated > Plants > Roots > Nodule... | reverse complement strand
CACTGTACTTTGTCAACTCTGGTGAAGTGGCTTCTGATGAGATGCTTCTGATAACCTTGCTTCTGATGACGTGTCTTCAGGAGCGCTTTCTTCAGACTCGTTTCTTCAGACGCATTTCTTCAGACGCTCTAAGCTTCAATAAAATTCCTTTGCTCTTTGACTTGTTCAATCAGAATCTTTATGAATAGTACTTTGATTTGGATCCTGTACACTTGAACAAATGTTTAGCATATCCAATTGATAATTTTTAATACCTTGTTATCATCAAAACTCAAGAGGTGATTTTGCGAAACACCATTTGTTCCAACATATAAAACAAAGAAGAGATACGATACAAGAGTCACCAAAGAAATCTATGGAAACAAAACAACAAAGGAGAGTACAAGTCGTACTCAAATCACTAAAAAGGAAAGCATTGAAAAAATAATCCCAACAAGAAGGGAAAGTCCTAGCTCCAGACGGCAAAAAGACATCTAACCTCCCAAAAGCACCACCTCTGATAAGCAACCTAACTGAAAAGAACATTTGAAAACTTTCGAAATGAACACTCCCAAGTGGGATTGACAAAAACCAGATCCTTGCTTTTAGGGATGGTCTGACCTGGACTCACCAAGAGACGGAGATTCGGAAGAGCGGCGACCACAAGAGACGGAGCCATCTAAAACCTTAAGATATTATATATACGAGGATTGCTATTTTTTACAAACTAATGATGCACGAAAGCGAAGAAAAAGCTTGATTCCTTTTTACATAACATAACAATTTAAAATAATTTAGCTTCAACAATAAGCAAAAGGTGCAGTGGAAGTACAATTCTTCGCTTTCTTGTGGCTTGTTTTCGTGCAAACCAGCATTTTCCTAAATATATAAGTCATGTCTTTTATATATCTACCATTTAAACTCATTCAGAGTGTAAGACTAACCACTCACACTTAAACAAAAAAGTTTTATCATATTACCATCAACTTAAACATTCATTAAAAGAGAAAAGAACTACATAATTGATTATTCATACACATTTATTAGCACAACCAAGCAATATGTTTAAATTAAAAGTAATCATTATAGCTTAATATACAATAGTATAGGCAATTATTGACTTGTCTCAAGTTTTCAAGTAGAAAGACAAGTGGTCCATAAAGTACTAGTGTAGCAAGCCCAGCAAGTGCAATACGACATATCATTGTCGTGATGTTGACAACTCCATAATATCATTGTTTTCTCCTCCACTTGCTACTAAAGATTCCTGGTTCTTTCCAACATTCTCATGCAAGTGCTTTTCCCACTTCCATGTTTCTGGGTCTTCCTGAAAATAATATCAAACATCAAATAATGTAAACAGACTAAAAAAAATGAGAATAAACTCTTTCTAAAGTCAAAATTGAGTATTTCAAGAGACTAAATTCCTCTAGTTATTATCCTAGAATTATTAGATGCATTATAACCTTAGCATTGATTTAGTATGAGCATTGTTGAATCACCATAAAAAGTATTAGCATTGTATTTTAGTATAAATTTATCTTTTATATATATATATATATATATAAAAAATAAATAATAGATAAGTTAATAATAACATTGGGAGACATAAAATTAGGCGAAAACACTTTGGTATATAAACTCGTAAAATTTTGATATATAAAACAATATGGACCAACCACCATGTAAAGCTAGCAGGTCTTGTAATAATTTATTTTATTGATTTGTTTCCAAAAGATATTGTTGTTGCTGATAAAAACAGGTCTTGTAACATTAAATCATACCCTATCTATATCAAACAAGTTATGAATCAAATTTGTATATAGTTATGTGAAACGAAATACTTACACGAAGGTGATTAAGAAAAATGGTGTCTCTAAACACACTAGGAAGAGAGTTTGCTAATGCAATGCCAACCCTGCTTTAATACGAAAGAAGTTTTATTGGAAATTAGAAAAATACACATGCATTCATACAAGTTGCACACATTATTAAGGAAAAATCCATATTCAAGAGCATTTAAGATGATGGAATTGCTCAACCAACCAGCGATCATCAGACAAACAAGCATAGCAAGGAATTATAAACTTCAAAAGTCGAGGCGTGGGTTGCTTGTCAAGACTTTCGAACATCATGTCCAAAACTCGACGTACTGCAAAAAACCGCTCTGCTGTACCACAAACGTAAGTCAAACCATCATCATCGAACAAAATTTTATGAATTATAAACGCTGCAGCCTGTAGAGATAAACAAGAAAATATATGTACTTAAATTTAGAACAAGATAACTTTCATATGAAATTGTGTTAATCACATACCCAACAAAAATGGATCACAGAAAAGTAAAGAATGGAATAGCAAAAAAATATAGTTCATTTACCAAAATACTCTTTAAAAAAAATAAGAATAGAGAAACTAATAGTTTGTGATATTTCATTTCCGATCTCCATGTTGCTCAAGCACAATGGAATTATCTCGCTTAAAATAAGGTAACCCAAAACTTCTTTGGTGTTAACCTGTGAATATAGTATCAACAAAAGGAAATTATTACAAATGGTAAATATGTGATAAATAGTAGATTTTTTTTAATTCATTAACAATGTATATGAATTCATCCTAACAAGTTATATTTGTAACTCTCAAATACTAGATATGAAGTTTTTTGTAAGACTGAATTTGAAACATAAATAGACATAATTGAAAACATTCCAAGAGCATGATAAAACTGCAAGTCAACCAATTATTTGACTCATAACTAGCTACTTTCTATGGTTTTAAAAATAATTAGTGATTAGTGTTTTTTTTATGAATGTGATCAATAATTTGTTGGTACAAATTTTATGTAAATGACACATTCAAGACACTATCAAACATTGTAAGTTTTTTGTGACAATATTTTCTGTAATTAAAATTACTTTCTTTTCACGTAATACCTTCACTAAAGCACCAATGACTCCGAGACTTGCAAGCCTTAAATACTCAAACTGTGGTGATTTGTCTTTTGTTTTGAGGAAGGGGTACAATTACAAAGGTATGCTAGCTGCAAACAAGAAAATATAAGTGTAAATAAAAGAAAGATGAATGTATTTTTTTCTTCAAATGTTGTCTTTTAATGAGCAAAATCTAGGATGAGATAATGTGAAAGCAATCCCTTGATTATATTTTGTATTTAAAAAAGAAGCAATTATGTATAAAAAAAACAATAATACACCTCCACAATATACTCAAATTTTGAAAACTATTATTCTAAATATAACAGCTAGTGAGTAAATATAAATTAAGAGTAATCATGATGAATAAAAGACTTGATGTTACCATTCAGGAACGACATCCTTGTTTCAGAGTGAGATGCCACACACTATAGTGAAAACATGTGAGAAAAGTGTTAGAGGAATTAGTTTCATATTTTTCTTGTGGAGTAACTCATTTCTAATTAACATGATTGATTTTTAGGTATATTTTGGGGTATAATAAAAGTGTTCATATACTAAACACAAGATTCAAAACTTGTTAGAACAAACTCATCTCACTTGAAGTAGTGCAAGAACGTTGCACACTCGAGTTGATTGTGCTAGAGTAAGAGTCGATGGTGAAAGAGTACAATATATTGAAGTTATTTCCTGAAGAAGAAAAAAAACTACTTAGTGTGTGAAGGCAACTAATAAACACTTTTTTAAAACGCTTGAATGCTTAAAAATTAAAACTATCAAGGAACAAATAGTATTAATAAGTTAATTTAAAAACATTCCCTCAAAAAAAAATTAATTTAAAAACATTTAGAGTATAACTAAATTAAATCATACAATCCTCATTTACTTCTAACTCTCCCTCGTAATCACGCCTCGTTTTTATTTAATTGTAAAAATAAAATTTTGTTTTAGTGTTGAAAAGCAAAAGTTGAAAACATATAAACATAATTCGGGAAAAAATTATATGGTAGAAAAGATTAGAGAGAGATAGAGATAAGTTCATAACCTAAACAAATATTACAAACAAAGAAAAATGTGAACTTGAAATACTAAAGCAAAGAAAACCAATTAGTCATTAATATATAATTTCATTCATTCATACATATCATACCTGCAAAAGTACTGCAATAGTACCAAAAGAATTCCATAATAAATGTGCAAGTTCTCGAGATAACTCATTCCTCTGAAATATAAAAGATAGAAATACGAAATTATCTCTAAATTGTAAAAGTTCGATAAACATTACCAAACACCGACGAAATTGTAATATAAAATGCCAAAACATAGTAAAACTATGTAATACAAGTGTGAGATAGTAATAGTCATTTAATATAAATAGATTTTAATATCATCAATATCAATGCAATCAATTATTTTGAATGTCAAAGAAAAAACAAGTAATTAACTATCATGTTCCTGATTTTTTGAAGTCACATTGTAAACCACTTGATTCCATCCAACAGCTTAGATTGGTTGACTGTAGAGAATGCAAGTCCAATTTCATTAGTCTATTCTCTCATTGTGCATCACCTTTTTATCATTATCGTTTCTCTCTTTACTTTCCATCAACTTAAGTATAAACTCTCATTTTCATTATCTTCCATTTCTTGTAATCTCTCTTTATACCTCTCAAAGTTATAAAGTGTGATATAAACATTGCTCGTGAAATACAAAATGATATGATATCAAACTTTCTAAAATACATCTTAACTCTATTAAGTCCATAACACGTAACAAGATATTATTCTCATCTAATCAACAATGACTAACATACGTTAAAAATTGAAACAAAGCTCTAAATTGTGTAGAAATATTTTTCTTTTTATAAAAATATCTAAGGAAAAACACAAGATATAAATGTTAGAATTACTATCAAGTATAATTAAGTAAAGTATAAGATGATGGTCTCACAACGACGTGTATCAGTTAAAGTATAGGGCGAGAGAGGAGCACATTTAGTTTAGGGCTAGATAACTCGTTTAAGAGTTAGATTACCAATGGATTTAGTGAAAGGCATTAAAAATAGAAGAATAATTTTCTTTTTAATTATAGATCGGTGGAAACTTTCAAGAGGACACAAATAGGTTTTCTCAAATGTTGATATTCTAGTGAATAAAATCTTGTGATCCATGTGTCAGATAATAATCCTAATTTTATCAGAAATTGGTTTGATGTCGTCAACATCATTGTAGTCAATGAACAATAATCTCAATTCTTGAAGATGATTACACAATTAAAATATTGAGTTCCTGATTTGTCAACGTCACAACATGGATCACATAATTTCTATCCCACTATTAGAATGGCTAACAATAATGAATTTAACTCGACATGAGCACATTAAATTTAGTGCTAGACACAACTCTTCCAAGATTCAGATTAATTGCGAGTTTAATGAAAGGCATAAAAAATAGACAAAAAAGTAATAGTCAAAGATTGATTTGTAAGGACCTTGGAGAGCACACGAAGAGCGTTTTCGCGGAGATAAGGATTACTGAGTTCAGTAACAAGGCATTCCATGAAGGTCATCGTTTGGGCGATGGTTCTTGATTGAGTAGAAGCACCAAGAGGATCTATAGACGAAGATTCATTCTTCATTGAGAGCAAATGAGGAGAAATTTTGTCCATCGATCGGGTGGGAATGATACAATACAACGAGCATTCAGTTTTATCACTTTACTTTTACTTTTATCTATGTGTGTGATGATAATATAATATAATATTGTATAATATAGATTTATATAATTTTTTGTATCTATGAATTTATTGAATTTTGTTTTTAATTTGTCTAAAAAAATTCTTCATACAATGACCCTTTAAATATTTTCTATCAGTATTTTTGGCATGTGTTTTTGAGTCAACTCATGTATACTCTTCAAAATTTTGAATTATTTTTTACAATCATGTTTAATACATTATAGAAGGGTTAATCTAATATGGATCTCTAAAAAAACTAGTCAAAATGTGGACCTTTACTTTTTTAGGAAAAAATAAGTTTTATAACAATAAAAAATGAAAATAATATTTTATTGAAATTTACTAAAAATAAGAGGTCCATCGTCCATATTAGACAATCCCCCATTACAGAATTTTAAAAAATTTAACAAAGAATGAATTAAATATGAATCTCTGAAAAATTCATATTTAATTTATCTTTTATTTAAAAATTCTGAAATTTTGTGGGACACATTTTTATAATATTCTAAATATGTCTCTAAAAACTGATTGAGAAATATGAATGTCGTACATGAGTTAACTTAAAAACGGAGAGAAAAGATGATGATATAAAATATTTAAAGGATCATTGTTTGAAATTGTAGAGGGAATAAAAACAAACTTCAATATGCTTATAGAGACCAAAAACTTATTTGACCCTATAATAGAATTTAATTTAAGTTTTAGTTTTTTTTTATGGACACCACAATCATAATGCCTTTTTTTAATAAAAATATAATATTAAATAATAATTAAACAAATTATTTTCAAAAAAATAATTGAAATTGTATTTATTTATAAAACTAATAACAAAAGCAAGGGGAGACGCCTTTATCAAACTCCTTATAACTCCGGAAAATTTAAAAAGTGTTGTCTATGGTTCAAACTCAAACACACTTATATGCAGAAGATCTTAAGTTTTAGAATGTGTTGGCCCATCTTTTTAACAAATATTAGGGTTAATATATGTTTACCTCCTGTAATCTTCAAAATACAGGGTTAAAATCTAAACAATTTTTTTTACAGGGGGTAAACCGAAATTCACTAATATTACAGAGGGTAAACATATATTAACCCTATTTAACATTAACTATACCATAATATATTAAGGGGATTATAAAGTTGACTGCCGTTAACTACTTATTTTAATTGGATCTTTTACCGTACAAATTTACTCCTAACATCTGAAACATCAAACCTTTTACCATTAAACACCACTTGATTCCTCTCATGCCACAGCAAAGCTGTAAGGAAACCAAACACAGAAGTCCACTGAATGTGATCATCTACTCGAATCCCACTAGCATTATTACACTCCACCCACTCATTAACACCCTCAACAAAGAAATTCTAGGAGAGGCAAGTTCTAAAGGAATACCAAACCGGCTCACCACCCTGCAATCTCAAAGGGATATCACTCTCCAATTCCTCGCCACTTGCAACCTCGAAGGGATATGACTCTCCAATTCCTCGCCACCAGCACATAATAGACAGAGGTTACTATCCGTCATGCCTCCAGGAGCATGGAATGAATTTGTTGGAAGGCAATGATGCAGCCATGCAGATTTTTCTACAAACATTTGCTTTCTAGGATGGCCATTCCAGGGTAAAGCTTCTTCCAAACTTGATCACCATACACCTGATTCACACGACCTTGAACCAGTTGGTAGGCAGCTTTTGCCTTTCGTGCTAAACGTGCCATCTGGAGTAAGGTTCCACTCAAAACGGTTGTCCTCCAACCTATCCAAAGGAGGCGCAAGCATTATAATATCCTTCGTCTAGTAACCAAATAGGGATAAAATCCATGAGAGATGGTTAACATCTGCGTTCACAAAATCATACACAAAAGTGAGCACAACTCTTCCAGAATAGGCTGCAGGAGATGATTTCAAAACAATATTCCCATATGGTACCAATCTCTCACGCCAGAATAATATTGATTTACCATTACCAATAGTCCACCGGGCCCCACTCATATTGGTATCCCAGGTAGAAGATATAGCTCTCCACATTTCACGATTTATACATAATATACTATTTTAAGCTAATTTTCTGCCATATTTCTCCACTCACCAATAATCCCCACAAGAACAAATACCCTCACTGAAGTAATGAAAGCGATGAGAATCCCTTAAGATTATCAACCTTCCAACAATTTTGGATATGTATTTGATGACATTATGACAGTCTTCACACACGCGCAAGTTTTTCATGACACGTATTGGTCTGCCAGCCGGTATGGTCAGAATTCCAAATGCCACAGCTAATTTCTCACTGTGATACTTTAGCATTCGCTTCTTCTCTTCCTCTTCCACATCATGCAGAACCAGTTTTACCAAAGAAACATGCCCCTCATGCTTCATTTTTAGATCTATCTCTTCTAAGTAAGCATATATTCTATCTTTTTCTGGGTGAAAACAATCACCAACTGTGAATTTATGAATCTTGTTTTGTACCTCAACCCAACTATACCCGGGTATTTTCTGAATACCAAGTTGTCTCATTTTTAATCTAAGCTTACCCACGTCAACCCATTTACCTAAAGCTGCATATAAATTTGAAAGAAGTACATACATTCCTGCATTATTGGGTTCCATATTAAAAACCATCTCAGCAGCCTTCTCACCTAGTTCAGCATTGCCATGAATCCGGCTTGCACCTAATAGAGCTCCCCATGTTGCAGCATCTGGCTCAAAAGGCATGTTTCTCATTAAGTTATGTGCTTCTTCCAGGAGGCCAGCTCTACCAAGAAGATCAATCATGCAGTTATAATGTTTTGAATTTGGTGTTATACCATAATCTTTACTCATTGAATAAAAATATTCAGTTCCCCTGTCTGTCAAGCCAGTATGACTGCAAGCCAAAAGAACGCCAACCTGAAATATGAATAGAGGAAGACTAAGCGGAATGATGTTACATGTAGAAAAGAGTCAAAAGGCACACTATTATATTGTATTGATCAAACAATTGTATTATGGACACCTCAAGCCTTCCTAGTTTATTTGTCAATGTTTTGTTATCATGGTCATATTTGTTTGTGATAAAACAATCTGTTATGATCACATTTGCTCATTATAAAACCACTTAAGCAGTTATTAGCTCATTGGCACCTATGTACAGAAAACATTGCAGACAGACAAACAAACAAAGTGTAAAACGCAGGACTCTTTGTCGATGGAGGGGCCACCTATTTGAAACCCTTGAGAGAAATAAAGCTAAGTGATTGAAAAACACATGAAATTATTCTTAGCAATTGAACTTCTTGCCTGCATTATGTATACATGCCAAATATAAAGACAAAAGCCAAATGCATGGAAATAAATGGCAGGCATGCAGTCTATACTTATAAGCTGAAATTATGACGAGGAGGGAAGTGATACTATGATAGAATATAACTCAATCAGAATTGACTGAAATAAAAGATATTTCATTTAAGAAACCCCAGTCGCTAGCTCAGTATTAGAAAGATACAAGACGAAGATGAGGAAATCTGAATACATACAGACCCATCACATTCCCCTTTTAAACCAAAGACCCCTCTGTTATTTATTTCTGTCTCAAACTAACTAGAAGATAGGGTCTGTTAACAGAAAGCATAAAAAAATATGACGCTGTTTGGTAAAAATAGCAGATAGCTTATAGTTGATGACTGATGATAGATAGCTGATAAGCTAAATGAAGTGTTTGGTAAAATTAACGGTTCAACTAGCTGATAAATGTAAAATGACATAAAAGAGTATTCTTAATTCATAATAAAATTTATATGAATTCATATTTAAAATTTATTCATTTAACTTATATTTTATATATTATTAAATTATTAATTTTTTATTTCAAACAAGACTTTTATTTTATCGTTTATTTGAATTGTGATGAAAAGACCAATTTTTAGAGCACCAAGTACCAACAAGAGCAAGTCCAATGACTATTGATTATACCTTGTCCCTTGAGAAATTATTTCTAATAAAATTGCTTTTAACAATGCAATTACACCAAAACAAAACAAAAAAGAGATACACCAAAAATATCATCACTGCCTATATTATTTAGGAAAATGAAACTGTGAGTGTAACAGGTACTTTTTGTTCCAAAATAAAAAATTAGTAGACCAATTATTTCCATCTATTCATCCGTAATAATAAAAAAACATATCAGGTAAAAACATATATATTTTGATATGCCTGCATAAGACATGTCTATTTTATTTTAAATATAATAAATCATAAAGGGAAAAAATGGATTTTAGATAAAATAGTAAGGGAAAAAATGGAAGAAAAAGTGATAAGTTGTAAGCTCAAACGCTATTAAATAGCGTCTGATAAATAAGTTATAAGCTCGTGAAATAAGGGATAAGCTCATGATAAAATGACAGTTACCAAACAGGTCTTTTTTAGTCATACAAGCTTATCAGCCATAAGCTATAAGCTAGCTTCTTGGTCTTACCAAACAGGCCCTATACGGGTTTACTCTCCTTTCCTCTTGCTTTTCTGTAACCTTTAAAATATCCTGTGTTCAACAAATTTAAAAGCATACACCATCATATATGATTCATAGCTAAATAAGGGAATTAAAATTTATTTACATAATGTCAGACAACTGAGACAAGTGGTGGTGTGGTATCTTGCTCTTTCAAAACCAACAAATCAGTAATAAGTTTGAATGTATGTTTAGCACCTGCAAATATATCATTTTTTGTTTTTAGTCCTTGCAAATGTATAATTTTTTGCTTTTGGTCCTTGTTTTGTTTTAGTCCCTACAAAATTTATTCATATTGGAACCGGATGCTGTAATATGCAGAATATTTGGTTTTAATTCCTCAAAATAAGAACTAAAATGAATATTGCGACCAATTTCAACATGAACCAACTTTTCAAGGACTAAAATAAAACACCAGGGACCAAAAGCAAAAAATGGTATATTTGCCAGCACCAGAAACAAAAAAAAAATATCACAGGAACTTAAAACAAAAAATGATATATTTGCAAGGACTAAATGCATATTTAAACCTTAGTACTAAATACTGTGATGAAATACAGTATGAGAAGAAATTTGAATTATTCTCATTGACTTCAAATTAATAGCACTCAACATCATATAATATACGTTATTTGCAGGAAAAGAAAACTAATCAGTCAAAATTATGTACAAGGAATAGGAATTAGTTCTTAGTTATCTGTTAACAGTTAAGAGCTAGTTAAGCCCTGTTAGATGTTTAACAAAATCAGTTATATAGCCTAGTAGTATAAATACCAATGTGATAATGTATTATCTTTAACAAGAAAGAATCATTTGATACATTTTCAATTTATCTTCACTTCCTCTCTTTTTTCTCGATCTATTCTTTCTTTTCCCTTCTTCAATTCTTGCTTAGATACCTTTATCCAGAAAAAAATCCAAAATAATTGGCCAAACAAACATCAAAGGACCTTCCCAACTGTTTCTCTTAATCCATTTTACGACATTTACTGCTCAACAATTATCTTTCACATATATATCCTCAACGTAACCGAGGTTATTCAAGTCAGTAACAACTATTATGAAATAACCAATCCTGATTGTTTAGGTTAATAACTACCATAACAGAATGGATTACAGCCCTGTCAACTTCCTTTTGGATAAATGAAGATGCAATGACAAAATGTATATTGCCAGGACAAAAATACAGTTAACCAGAAAAGAATAAGCTTTTCAATTCAAAGGGCAGCAGATAGGTACTCTAGAACAGATGGATGGCTCCAATTTGATGAAGCTGAATTACAGCAAGGAAGAAGCTTTATGGAAAGGAATGTCATGTGGCATATGATGCTGTTAACTTGTCCTACCCTCATAAACAACACACACCAACATCCAAATAATTCTAATTACACCTCTACAACAACAGCTAGCAAGGCCACCGTCTATCCAAAAAAAAAATACTAGCATGGCCACCACAACCACAGTAACAACTACACTAATGGACCCAGAACTCATCAAGAGGACCCAGGATCTCAGCTTCTTCATTTCACCACACACGCGCGCACACATACACACACACACAAAGAGAAAACGGTTTTATTATCCCACTTAATCAGTATCAACAATTGTACTCGGCAGGATGATCATTGTTTGGAATCTGACCAAACCCTTCAACTTTTCCCAATAGGGAATGGAAGTCATGGAAAAAACATTATTATATCAACCAACACAAGAGACAAATATATCAGCTTCAGCAATGAATGCACCCAAAAGTTTATTGAGTTTCTTCCGCTGAAGAACTGATTAGAAAAAGAAAAAACTTAGTTATGCATGTGAAATGACAGGGTTGCGTGTCAGGTGTGGGACTTCGTTGGAAAATAACAGTTTTTATAGAGAATTTATTATAGAGAGTTGGTGCTGTAATAGGACACTGAATTTTGTGCTGTAATGGGACACTGAATTTGAATGAGGTATTTTCCATAAAATGCATTTGGACTATCTTGGTTGAATCAAATACATTATACATAATTTAAATATAAAGGTTTAGTGTTTATAGGCCTTACTTAAGTAACTTGATGCTTATGCATACACATGTTGCTCCTGATATGAAAGGAAATGGGTGAAGGGAGGAAAGGACTTAAATGAAGAATCTATAAGAAATTTGATGTAAGGGTTTGATTTTGAGACATAGTATCTGAAATGGGAATAAGACGTGACACAATAGATGTTGAAGTAACCCAGGTATTTCCTAGAGGATTCATAAGACTGGTAGGAACCCAGGTATTTCCTACTTTCCTTAGGAGATTATTTGACCATATTAACTGGGAAAGTTTTAATCAGAAAACTAAGTTATAACCAGGAGTATCTAAATGAAAATAATATGAAGTGAAATATGAAGCTTTGAGGGAAGTAGTTCCTCCAACACAACAGATAAGGAGCACTCATTCATGCATAGGTTATTTATAAACAAAAACCAAATACATACCATGGTAATTTCGTCAGGTTTAAAACCTGCTGTCTTCATTGAATCAAACACCAATAAAGCCTGTCTGCCAAATCCATGCCTAGCATAACCAGCTAACATTGTGTTCCAAGAGATGATATCTTTCAATTGTATTCTTTCAAACACATCATAGGCTTCACCTATGCTTCCACATTTACAATACATTTCAAGGAGTGCATTTCCCACCAAGCACCCATTGTAATACCCTGTCTTCACCGCCTGTCCATGAACTTGTTTCCCTAACACCAAAGCAGCCATACCAGCACATGTGCTCAAAGCACAACAAAAGGTAGATCTATTTAAACTTTTGCCGTCCCTTTTCATCTTCACCAGCATGTCCATAGCTTCTTCATAATGACCAGTCTGAGCATAACCAGCAATAATTGCCGCCCAAGATACACAATCACGCTGAGCCATCATGTCAAACAATTTCCTAGCTTGAGCAATATCTCCGTTCTGACCATAGCCGCTGATCATGGTATTCCATGAACCTACATTCCGACAAGGCATTGCCTCAAACAATTCCCTTGCCATATCCATTTTCTTGTATTGCACATATCCTGCAATCATCACATTGTATGTCATCTCTCTTTTTCCCGGCATTTCGTCGAAAACTCTTCTCGCTTCATCCAACATTCCACTTTGCACATATGCAAACACCATTGCTGTCCACGTGAAAATATCCCGCACCGGAGACTCCTCAAACAATCTCCTGGCTTGTAACAAATCTCCATCCCGGGCATAACCGGAAATCATGGTATTCCAAGAGATTACATCCCTAACAGGCATATGATCAAAAAGTCTCCTAGCATCACGCAACATCTTCCTCTTCACATACCCACCCATCAAAAAATTCCACGAAATCAATTCCCAATCCACCTTCGACTCAAACAATTGACGAGCCTCCTCAAGTCTCCCATTCTGAACATACACTGCAAGCAATCCATTCCAAGAGATGGAATCCTTATAAGGCATGTTATCAAAAACTAGTTTAGCTTCATCAACGCAACCACTCCGAACATAACCAGACAGCATGACATTCCATGAAACAGCATCCTTTTGAGGCATGAAATCAAACAAGTTGCGGGCATCAACGAGTCTGCGATTTTTGACATAGCCAGTGAGCATTAAGTTCCAGGAAAACAAGTTCTTGTAAGGCATGGAGTCGAAGACACGAAGAGCTAAATGGCAGTGGCCATTGCGCATGTGAGTAGAAATGGAATTGGTACATTTCACAATGTATGTGTCTCTTGCTTTCTGAACTGGAAAACAGAAGTTATGTAAATGTCTCCCTCTCAGATTATAGTTCGCGCGCATTATTTGAATTAGTCGGCTGTTCTGGGCGCTGCAACTCTGGAATTTTCTCTTGACCGCGATCATGTCTTTCGCTTTTTTACTACTTTAACTTATGCGTTTGATTGAATCGCTTTGAGTTTCAATTTTGTTTCCCAAAGCTATCTTCCCTTACTCACCGAAGATGATAAGATAAAAGGGATGGAAGGTTACCGCCGAGAAATCTTCGCTCTCGGTAACCCAATTCGTTTTTCACGCCGAGTCGCTCACCTAGTTGGCCTAATTGCATCCGTTGTTACCTTCTTTTACGGTTTTTTAATAAATTTGTCATCTTTTTTATTTATTTTTTATATACAAAATTAAAAACACTCATAAATGTATATTATTTTAGTTTTAAAATGAATTTGTGATGATCTTCACGGTTAAAAGGATAATTTGGTCGTTTAATGTTCAAAATCAATTTTATTCAACTAATCCAAACAACTCACCTTTAAATGAGAGTATCCAAACATAACCAATTTACATCCAACTCATTTTTAACCAAACTCAATTCTATCAAAATCAATTCTCACCGCCGCCGAACCAAACACACACTAAGTCATTCATGTGCATTTTATTTCATCTCATTAAGAGAATGAATGTTAGAGATGTGTTGAAAATAGAGTGATGTTAGCACTCCTCTACAAGATGATGTATGATGGTGAATGTGGGACAATGGTGTTGTGGCTAATAAATGAACAACATTAATTTATTTATTTGTTTGCGAATAAAATTTATCTTAAAGTTTTAAGTCGAACTACGTGAAGCCTTACGAAAATTTAAAGGCTTAATAGCAATTTTAGCCCCCTAACTTTTTCAAAGTTGCGATTTTAGTCTCCTAAGAAAAAAACTACAGAACCGTGCCCTTAAGTTTTGCATTTGTGGCAGTTTTGGCCCCCAAGACCAATTTTGACTCGGTCTACGCTGACGTGGCACCCTAAGTGAGGTGCCACGTGTTATTTTTTTATTTTTTTTGGCCTTGGGGGCCAAAACTGCCACAAATGCAAAATTTTGGGGCGGTTTTGTAGTTTTTTTTTCTTAAGGGACTAAAATCGCAACTTTGAAAAAGTTAGGGGGATAAAATTGCTATTAAGCCAAATTTAAAATACTAGCAAAATTGAAATTGATATTGAATTTACTATGAATACCGTCAATCACTTGCTTACCACCAAGTTCGATACACACTTCTCAAAACTCATTTCAGCTACCAAGTCAATTGATTGCCTCCTTTAAGCTTCTTTAGATTGTGGTAACCTTTTATACCAAGAACTCACCTTTATTGTCCTTCACACACATCTTATATCATAGCGTCCTTGCTTCTGAAAGATCGTCACATCAACGATACACTTCAGCGCTTCCACTCCAGACTTTTGCTGCCAACAACGATCTGATTCAAATATGAAGTCGATGCATCTTTAACTCTTTGTAATCTATGTCTGGTAGGTAGATATAACCTCTTGCCTCTTTCCATAGAAACACTTTAACTCTTTGTAGGACTTTTAAACTTCATAATTTCTTCCAATTTCCTTCATCTGGAGATCAATATTATCAATAATATTATCCATAATACGGTGAAAGAATGACTTAACACTATAATCACTATTCAAAGTAACAATTGTCTTTGCTCACATCATTAAATAAGTATTTTTAAGTACTGTCGAACCAAATTATCTTTTAAGTATTTTTCGTTTGATTAATCAAATACACTAATGGATCTTACCTCACTAACAAAACAATGTAATAATCATACCTTGGGAGACTATTTAAGTCTCTTTTATATAGAGGAGTTGCATGTTATCGGTGTGTTGCAGGCAAGAGGTTGTTGTCCACAAATACAACAGAATCTGTAACCGTATATCATTTCGAAGTGATGATGAACGGAGCGGTTACATGGTTTGAATTGTTGCTCCCATATTGTGGAGCATCACTTCAATGCCTTTTGGGCGCCAAAGGCACATGCCTTTGCCCCAATAAAAGCTTGCCATGTGTCATTGCTCATTTAAAAAATAAAAAATGACAAAAACTAGGTATTCAAAGAAAAGAGAGAACGCGTGCGTAACTAACAACACGGTTTTCTCATCCACTTTCTCCCTTTCCACTTCAACTCTGAACGCCCCACCACCAGTTTACGTCCACCTCCAACCACTGCCGCAGTCGCACCATCGTCTTCCTAATATTGCAGCGGTTTTCACATAAACTGAAAACTTGAATCTATTCTTTACAAAACTCCATGTAATTCAAACAATTCATCAATCCCAAATAACAAACAATTCATCAATCCGAGATAAATCTCATTGCTCAAGAGATAACCACCCTCAATCATTCACAAAATCGATTCTTGCATAACAAAAATTCATCAAAATAGAATGAGAAGACAGGAGGAGGTGAAGTGCATAGCTTATGGCAGAACAATTTAGGACGGTGCGGCGGAGGACGGAGAGGGTGAGCGGCGAAAGCGGTGGCACTTGTTGATGGTGGGTGGTGGTTGAAGTAATGTTGCAGAGAGATTGAGTTGTGGCTTATATTCCGTTTTGAATTTCTTTGCAGCTATGTGTTCTCTTTCTCTCTTCTCTGATCCAAATGCTCAAGTTTTTTTTTTAAATGAGCAATGACAAGTGGCAAGATTTTATTGGGGCAAAGGCACGTGCCTTTGGCGCCCAAAAGGCACTGAAGTGCTGCCCCATATTGCTATGACCACATCCCTTTGTGATGGGAAGGTGTGACTAATGTAATTGGTCTAATACTAAATTGGGCCTATTCTTAGACCTTGGACTGCGAGAGTTTGAGCCTTCTAAATACTAAGAAAATTGTTGTTCTGACTTTGAAACCTTCCTATTGACACATGGAAATTTCTAAAAAGCCCTCAGCGGTAGTTAACTACTGTTGAGGAAGCCGGCAGCAGTTAACTGCCGCTGAAGCCAACGGTGTTAACTGCCGCTGCGTACTTGGCTAAATTTCCAGTAGCTTTCTCCTTCCCTTTTTCCCCACATTTCAACATGTTTTATACATACCATTTTAAACAAAAAATTTCACTCTTTTTTCATCCAATTGCAAATTCATGAATATAAAATGTATGAAATAATATCTAACATGATAAAATTAAAATGCAAGAAATAATATAAAAGGTACGTACGAAAATGTCATAGAAATACGAAAATGTACGAAACATGTCATAATAATACATCATCATAGTCAAAATGTACAAAAAAAAAACCTAATGATAATTAGCCATGTTGCCTACGATGCATCTACCCCATGTACTGCCTAGCAATCTGATACGTAAGGGCATGGCGGCCAGTACTGTCAATCCGGATCACCTCCTGAACAATCTCCTCTTTACTCATCTCGCCGCTCATGACCACAATATTATCAGCCATCTGCACGACATCCCTGATGATCGTCAGTGTGTCAGGCACACTCCTCCTCTATAATCTGTTCACGTTCGCCGGCCGGGGAGTAGATCCTTCATCTGGTGGGATAATCCAAGGGTGAGAGACTTTGGCATACCAAGCCATGTAGCCAGGCTCATGTTGCCATTGTCTCCCAACCCTTAGTCTCCAATCAGGGTAGTACCACACAACGAGGTCTAGCAACAAAGTAGCTAGCAGCTCATGAGGCATCTCAGCGACATCTGACGGATGTCTGAGAACGTCCTGTACAAAGCCATATTGCCTCTTAACCCGCTCAAGTAAATGATGGTACACCCTCTCCTTCCCGCACATAAGCCATCCCAAGTAAGTGACAATAAGCTGAAAAGGGCGTATCTTTATGTGATCACCATATGTAGACCACCTCATGTCATCCACCTCTAAGCGATCCAGGAGTAGGCGGTAATGGTGCACATCTATATGCCCTTTGGTAGTAAGCCATCTCCCCACACATGGTCTCTCCGGCTTCCAGCTCTTGTTAGGTTTCCTTGGGTACGGACCTGACAAATGCTCCAAAATCCATCTCTGCTACAAAAAAATAATACACAAAAATAAATATTCGAGTTAAATATTAAATAAATATAATACATTATAAAAACTTCACAAAAATATTTAAATAAAATCCTAAATAAATGTAGTCAAACTTAGGAAAAAAATAATCTAACATGATGATAAAAATTATAAAATAAATTCATAAATAAATGACGATAAATATTAAATTTATACCATAAGAAGGGTCGCAGGACCAACCATCGTCCTATTATTTAGACGGACAGAATCATCAAGATAGTCATACAGGTAAGCTAAGGCCATCCCTCCCCATGACCACTTCCCAATGGCATTCAAGCCCGTCATTCAATCAAGATATATCAAGTCGATGTGTTTGTTCGTTTTGTTAGTGAACAACGCACTACCGACGAGATATAGAATAAAACTCCTCACACACCACTGCCTCATCCTATCTCTCTACTGCCTCTCCTCCCTCCTCTGTGGGTCATCCAGCCGTCTAGCCTCAGTCAGGTGCCCCTCATAAAGCCGCTTCAGTACGTGATAACTAATATAAGCACCATACTGATAGGTCCGCAAGTGTACGGAAATATCTGTTTTAGTATAAAAGGTTGTCGAATCCACAGAGACCAATGTAAAGTACCGTAATTAATTGTTACGTTGTTTATCTAAGGCGATTGTAAACGATATGGGGTGAAAAACTTAGGAAATTGAATTGTTCTAATTAATTAATAAACGAGTGCCCGAAATATAGCTTATGTCGACCGTTGATATCAGCTGAGTAGCGTTTATTTTTATAATAGGAAAATATTTTTGCACGTAAAAAGGATTAAATTAAAAAGTGGTCGCCTCGCTTTCACGATCACGACATAAAATTCTGACCTTATAATCTATTCGACCGCTTTCGCGTGTACGTCTTATAACATCAAAATTCCTTTAATTTCAAGATAATCAAGTTTTGTTTGAAAAGTTATTTTTAGTATAATTTTAATTTAAAGAAATCAGTCTGCTTTCGCAATACTGACTCTGTATTTTAAACTCACAGTCATCAGCTTTCGCGTGTACGACTTAGCGTTTAAAATAGCGTTTTTGAAAATTAAGAATGTCAAAATTATTTTAAGAACACGCTATCGCTGAATTACTAAAATAATTCCTGATTACTCTACAGACAGATATGAGTTTCGTTCTTTCGATACGAAACAGATATTATGCCTTTTCAGTTTTCATTGTAAAAATTCATCGTTAAATATCAAAATATTCAGGCATAAAAATAATTCCTGCTATAAACTTCAATCATACATTTCAGCTGAACATCATTGGTACGACAGTTTCTACATTCCGAACACTTATAAAAATCTACTCAGACATAGTAACTATATTAAACATACTTCTCTTCATGCTACTAATCATGGTCCGAACAGTGAGCAATAACATAAAACAATTATGAATAGTAAATAGAACTAACCTGAAACAGCTAAATACTTTGAATTGAAAAGAAATAGGCGCTGCTACAGTATTCCCAAGCAATTGAAATTGAATGAAATTCTTTGTTCTGAAACAGATGAAACCGCAACAATGAAAGGGGAAATGGAACAGCACCAGCAAGCAATACCAAATCTCCAATTAAGAATGAAATGTACAAACGGTGCAGCCAGGAATTGGAATAAAAACGCACGGTACTATTGAATTTAATTCAAAATTGTAATTAACAAAGGTTCTTTGGTGACAGACTTGAGTCAAATGAAAGCTAGAATATAGATTACAAAGTACTATCTGTATAACTAATGCTTTGCTAAAACTCTTCAACACTTTCTTTCTCCTCTTTGGACCTATTTATAGGTCAAGCATCTTTAACAACGTGTTCTGGTCGTGTGCTTCTGCAGGTGGAGAGAGTGGGAGAGAAACATGGAAAAACCGTTTCTGGAAGGGGAGACTGATTCTCCCGAACCCGTGACGGGCGTCACAGGGTGTGACGGTCTGCTCGTCACGGGGTGCTGACGGTCTGGGACGCTGGTGACGGCCAGGTCGAGTTGAAGGGTGACGGTCTACCCGTCACAGGGTGTGACGGCCGTCACCCTGAAACTGAATTCTTCAGGACTTGTTCCTTTCTTCGTTTTCTCGTCGAATTTCGCCGTTTCTGCGCATGGAGGCCTCTATTTCTGTGTACCTGAAACATAGTCATACAACCCAGCATAACATAGACAAAACAAGAGAATTTAGGCCTAAACTACACACAAAACGAGCCGAAATGATGTTGTGTTTTACATGTTATCACATACTCAGTCCTTACCTCACCTAAAGCAGCAACATCTGACATGCCCAACAACCTGGTCATTTGTGTAATCTCGTGCCCAATCGACTACCACTTCATGGTCCAGCATGCGACCATGAATATGATGGTGGAGGAGATTGTACACATCGTCCAAAGTGATCGCAATCTCCCCCACAGGTAGATGAAAATTATTGGTCTCCGTGTGCCACCTCTCGCACAGAGCATGTACCATAGCATGGGTCACAGTCGAATACCCGATGTATATCAAATCATGTAAGCCAGACGCCTCCACATGACCCCAAAACCAATCCAAACCCTCCTCCGGCAATGAAAGCTCTCTCATCTTTCTCCCTGCATTTATACACTTATACTTCCCATCATACTACATCTGAAAATCGAATGAATTAAGACATTGTCACTACAAATTTTAAAGAAATTAAAGATTTACACTAAAAAAAATTAAGAATTTAAACACTTACATTATGATGGTTCACCTAAAGAGGGATCACCACGTGCCTCGCGTAGTCGGACAACAATACCGTGGTCTCAGGAGCTCTAGGAAAGGGAGGCCCTACAACAGGGCAGGGCGGTATCAACGGAGCACAACAACGTCGCCGAGTCTCGGTCTCGGGCTCAGGCTCACGCTCAGGCACAATATTATATGCCTCAAGATAATCTGCCTCAACATCCTCTGGTACATCCTCATCATGCGCAACCTCCTCATCATTTGCCTCCTCCTGCGGCTGATAAAACATAGCCTCCTCCTTCATCCGATCATATCCCTCAAATCCCCCCGCATACCCGGCATACGTATGCGCTTGTTTTGGATCAACCACCTGGGAGGAGTAATCCATCTGTGACTGTGAGCTATCTCCAACTAGCATCGGGTCCATGCGCTTTCAAGACTTTGGAACATACGAGTTTTGCTCCACCCGCTCCCTTCGAGCGCTAGCGGTACTCGCCTCTTTACCTTTGCACATCTTGGCCTCTCTATTAAGTCGTTGTTGTTCATCCTCCTCCCTAGCCATATTTGTACAAAACAAATTTAAAATAACATAAATAAGTGGACAATGTATTTAGGCATTTCCTCAAAACTATATACTTTAACGGTAAAACAACATAAGGCATGGAACATATTTACATATATTAAATGGAGACCATATATATTAGGCTTAATAGCAGTTTTTGCCCTTTAATTTTTGCAAAGTTGCGATTTTGGCCCCCTAAGAAAAAAACAACAAAACCGCCCCCTAAGTTTTGGCCCCCAAGACCAATTTTTGGTAAAAAAAATAACACGTGGCACCTGACTTAGGGTGCCACGTCAGCGTAGACCGAGTCAAAATTGGCCTAGGGGGCCAAAACTGCCATAAATGCAAAACTTAGGGGGCGGTTTTGTAGTTTTTTTCTTAGGGGACCAAAATCGCAACTTTGAAAAAATTAGGGGGCTAAAACTATTATTAAACCTATATATTACTAACTTTTTTAAATGGAGTCTAAGATTAAGATTAAATGGAGTCTACAAGCGGAGTCCATATTTACATATATTACTAACTAAATACTAACTATTTTAGCAAGAGAGTTAGTACCTACAATAAGTGGAGATCAAACAAAGTAGGAATTGCATTTAATTAACACTGATATATACATTATAAAGTTTAACCAATTTGCACAAAAATAGCAAAAAAAAAGTAAGAATATTTCACTTAGGCAATTCATCAAACACCTATGTGCATTCTAAATTAGGAGCACAATTTATGTTATTTGAACATCTAAACAACTACATTGTACCTAAACCTACTCTAAACAACAATACCAACAAGAACCATACATTATAACATCAAATTCTAACATAATTTGCAATTTCAAAAACCTAACCTAAACACTAAAGTTTTGCTAAAATTATGAAATCTAACACCCTAAACAACCTACATTGCATTGCATGTAAATAGGAAGAAAATAACTTACTTGTCAATTAATACTATTATTTTTTAATCTTAGGAAGATAAGAATGAATGAATAGTAATCTTAGGTTGGGAGCGGGAAAAAAATTGAAGAGAAAGGTTGACGCGGTGAGTCAGCAAGAACCTAGAGTAGTAGGTCATAATAATTAAACCCCACCCACCAAATCAAGTTAAACTCACTCTTTTGTTTTTGTCTTCTCTTTCCCAGTTTCATCCTAAATTCAAATTTCAAAACTTGAGAAACAGAAACATGGGTTGCGTCTCTTCACATCTGTTGAACCACGAAGACGAGTTCGGCACCTCAGCACTCGGTGTCGGCCACCACATCGTCTCTTTAACATCCACCACTTATGGCCTTCTCAACACCCTCGATCCACCCACAACCACCACTCCTCCGCCACCTTCTCGTTTCACTCTCAAACCCCTCCGCTCCGAACCACCCGAAATCATTAACTCTTGGGAACTCATGGAAGGCCTCGACACCGAAAGCTTCCGCTTCTCTCCCCTGGTTCCAAAACCATCCAACAAAGAAAACACCGATCCAAACCCAAACCCTGGTTTGAAAAAACCCGGTTCGGCTCTTTCGGATCGGTTTGAGAGGATATGTCCACCGAACGGAGAGAAAAAGGTGGTGATTTATACAACAACGTTGAGAGGTGTTCGGAGGACATTTGAGGCTTGCAATGCGGTGAGAGCTGCTTTTGATGCATTTGGTGTACAAATCTGCGAGCGTGACGTTTCGATGGATAGTGGGTTTAAAGAGGAACTGAGGGAGCTTATGAAAGAGAAGACGGTGGTTCCACCAAGAGTGTTCGTGAAGGGGTACTATATTGGTGGGGCTGAAGAGATGTTGAAGGTTGTGGAAGAGGGTTTGTTGGGAGAGGTTCTTCAGGGTTTGCCAAGAAAAGCTGTTGGTGGAGGTGTATGTGAGGGTTGTGGTGATATGAGATTCTTGCCTTGTTTTCGATGTAACGGAAGCTGTAAGATGGTGAATAAACAGAAACAGGGGAATACTGTTGTTGTTGTTGTTAAGTGTAGTGATTGTAATGAAAATGGGTTAGTTCAGTGCCCACTTTGTAGTTAGCTTTTATTACTTGTAGTAACAGTTCTGTATCTCAAATACATCAATGTTATGATTTGATTAGTATTCATTGTACTACTGTAATGGTCACTTTTTGACCTCAAGGTTATATATAATATGCAAGACAACTTCAAACCTATTGCTGAATCTTAGCGGCAGCACGGACTAAATCATACAATGAAAGAATTAGTTAGAGAAGCTGGTATATGATCCATTCTATCTTTGACGGTGCTTAGGTAAGTCCAGTACAACTTGTTGCAAAGAAAGTAATCAGAACAGTCACTTTAAGGATGAATTGAGAAAAATGAGTTGGGACTGAGACATCTCATTCCTATTTCCCTGATCTCTTTATTTTATCTAATTAATTATGCTAATTGCTAACAACCAAAGTAATATGTACTATGTGTTTTAGTCTCAAGAAAATTATTCAGAGCTACTACCATTTTTCAATTAGTATATGATTGAAAAAGTATGAAAAAGGTAAAGGGAACTTTTTGAGTAAAATTGGTACTCCATCATGTTTCTGGTACATCGAACTCTCTTGAATTATGTGCACTAGCTAGATGATGATGTTACAGGAGTATCGAGTATATCTAAATTTAGCACTAATTAGTAATTTGACCATTTCTTCAGCTGCTGGCTTCAACAGCGTCATAAAAGTTAATCATTAATATTATTACTATTATTTTTGGTTTGCAAGACAACAAACAATATTGCTCCAAACGAATGGTATGAGTTGTATGAGAGGGACACAACCACTTCTGATGATCCAAACAAATATATCCATGAAAGAGCTATATACATTACATCGAAAAGACTTTTATCATGCTTGATGTTTCTTATCATTGTGGTGGAGGAGCTGGCAGCTGCAATCGTTCATATAACTATACGGAAAAAGAAAAAAAATTGTGACCAAACTGGAGGTGGGCATGGTTCAATTCGGGATGAAAACTGAATTGTTTGCTAAATTTAAAATAACTGAACTGAACTGTTTGCATTTCAAACTGAACTGAGCTGTTTCAAACCGAACTGAACTGTTCCGAACTAAACTGTTATTATTAATACCATTGAAAAAAATATGAAAAAAACAAATGAAATTGAATTTTAGTTACCGAACTGAACTGAACTGTTTCGAATCGAACTGAACTGTTTTGAACTGAACTGAACTGTTTCAGTTCAGTTTCAGAGCTGTTTCAGTTCAGTTTCAGAACTGTTAGTAATGGTTCAGTTTTTATTTCAGTTCAGTTCAGCAGTTCTGTTCAGTTTTTGATTTTTTTGCCCACCCCTAGACCAAACCGTTTAACTTTTAAAATTGACATCATTTTGTTTGATGTGTCTGGAGAAACCTTCGAAGAAGAGCCTCAGTTCTCTGGTTTCTGAAAAATAAAAGTGATTTAGAATTTTGCTAACTTGTGTCGTAATATGGTGTTTTCTTAAAATTTATTTGTTGATGAGAGAAAATTTCCTTGGATGTATGAATGACAGGTTATTCTTAGATATCAAGGAAAATATATTTTTCGGCAATTATTATTTATATTATTGCTGAGAAATATTATTTTAAGAGAGAAACTTTTGGATAGTAGTTACACATAAATTTGCTCTTAACTTATGAGAATTTTTCCCCCACTCTTTTTCTTGTGAAACCTTTCTAAAAAATTGTTCATAAACATTACTAATAAAAATAATAAACTTATAACAAACATATGAATTTATATTTTATATCTTTCATTCCTCATAAATCTACAAATATAATTTAAAACAAAAACACGTTAAGAACAAATGTTGAAGAATCTATGGAAAGTAGAAATTTTGTATTGTTTTTTTTAAAGAAAAAAAAACTTTTAAAAATTTAAATGTGCACTTTTAAATAAATATAATTACAAGTTTTACATCTTTCAATTTTTTTACAAGTTTTGCTAACCTACTTCCTCCGGTCTCAAATGTAAGCAACTTTTCACGTTTTAGATTCATTTAATAAATGATGTATGTAGTCTATATTATAAACCACATACATTATTTATTTAATGAACCTAAAAAATGAAAAGTTTTTTACATTTGAGATCGAAGGGAGTATGTTTTAAGGGTAAATGGTAGCATTTACTTACCTTATAAATATAAAAAGAGTCAGACTATTTAAGCATTCTCAAAAGAAGATGATAAAGATAATCCGTCAAAATACGATATTTACCGTATTTCATATGAGGTGAATATGGATCTATGAAAATGCAGCAGAAAACGCCATACTCAATGTGCAAGATTCGTGTATTATTTTGTAACAGCATCTTCTTGGATATGGATTCAGTGCTGTAAAATACAACACAGTTGTTATTTCAGCCATTTGATAGGTTTGACAAAAGTATAAGTACCAACCAATATGATCCAATGACTATTATTGAAAACTGTGTGGTTTCACTACAACAGCATCTTCTTCCTTTCAGAAGTAGTAAAGCTCTGAAAATTAAAAGATTTTATTTTTAGAAAAAGATGCTGAAACTATTACACGATACCCCTCCCCAAATTTGGACCCGAAAAGAAAAGTAACTTTTAACATAAAAGAAAAAGTATCGTGTTCATACACTAACAGATTATTCATTGAAATTAAAGTTTGATAATAATCGAAATAGAGCCAGCCTTTTGCTACCATAAGTCTTCTAAGCAGCTTTATTAGACTGCAAAGCGTGCCACTCCTCCAACAAACAGCTCGGAGCTCAAAACTAACTCGAGAGAATGTAAAACAAACCAATAAATATATTTTTGTATAAAAAATGTTTCATGAATATCAATCAATTTTCCCTGCAATGCACACATGTATTTAATCACATAGTGAAGTTGTGTTGAACTAACACAATTTTAACTATGAATTGCATTAACCATTTATAATTAACCATACCATTTTTTTTTTTAGAAAAATAAAATTATTGTATTTCATTCATTCATTCATTAACATGTGTTCAATACAATATGGTATTTCTACTAATATGTAGAAACTAGCTAATAATAAGGTCGCTTGTGCTACTATGAGCAAGAATTAACCATGTTTTTGAATGTAATAAATAGATGTCTGGAAAAAATAAATGTCTAAATATCATTAGCCGTTTGTTATATTTTATCCCATCTCTTATGTCATTTTGATATTGAATCAATAAACATAACAGTTTCATGAAATTGGCAAGTTCAATTAAAATAGTTATCAAATTTTATGAATTAGTCAAAATTAATAATATTAGTTCAATACAGATATTGGTTCCTATCAGCTTTGTCACAAGGCCAAAAAAAATTAAATTAAAAAAAAATAACACGTGGCACCTCACTTAGGGTGCCACGTCAATGTAGATCGAGTCAAAATTGGTCTTGGGGGCCAAAACTGCCACATGTGTAAAACTTAGGGGGTGGTTCTGTAGTTTTTTTTCTTAGGGGGCCAAAATCGCAACTTTGAGAAGGTTAGGGGGCTAAAACTGTTATTAAACCTATAAACTACCTTGAACTTGTTTCTCAAATAATGCACACTTTTGATCATACCAAAACATTATCCCCCAATTGAGGCTAAGGGGCTAAAGGGCCTATTAGCCCGAGTGCCAATAGGCTTGATCCTTATATGATGTGCCAATGTTTCGATATCAAACCCCACAGTTAACACCGTGCTTTTGAGGTATTGTGTGCCTTCGGTCTTGTATAAGCCCTTTTTTTTGGAACAGTCCTTAGAGTGGGTCATCTTGCAACATCATTGACACTTGCTTGGCCTCTAATTGGTTTAGAGGAGTGTTTGTGAGGTATTGTCTGCCTTAAGTTTTATGTAATCTATAAACCCTCCTTGTTTTAGTTTTGCATAAGTTGCACCTTTATTTGACACATTAATGTTCTGTCTTCAAAGTCACCATCATCCGCTTCATGTCTTATGTAAGCATTCACAATTTTCTATTTTTTAAAAGACTGTTCGATAATTTAGAGAAATGTGAATGTTATTTATAATCTATCTCTTACCTAAATTACCATCAACCGTTACACTTTTTTGTTGTACCAAAACATGAACCAAAGAAAAAACAAAAAGCTCAAGGCTAGCCATCATGGGTGTTGGATATATCATCATATACCCGATCAAATGACATTGGAAACAGCTAGCTTTTTCATTTGCCTCTTTTTGGCCGGGCACCAATTGGAATTAGGATTGCGAATAGTGATTATAGAGGAGAAAAGGTACATTTTTATTTATTCATCGTGAAAGGGTGAAATGGATTTTATCATTTTAATCCGTTGATTAAAACTATCAAAAATACACCCTTCTCGTTAAAATTTGCTGCTGGTGATTTTTTTTGCTTTATTTTTTATTTCTTCATAACTTTTTTATTTATTTCTCTCTTGATACAACACTATTTTTTTACATTTTAATGTTCACCTATATGTTACCATCTTCTGTCTCTTGCTGCACTACTTTGAATATGTTTTTACTTTTCAAATATATTTTATTTACGGGTTGTGGGTGGGGACACAATTATGCATCAGACACGCTCAAATGCATAAAATATTAGAGAGCAGGCTAATAATGTTATTATACTAAATTGGAACTTTAGAATTAACAGAAGTGATTACTAAAGTAATAAATTAATAATCTACTTTGTAAACTGAGCCATTTGAATCTAAACATCGCAGTTAATTTCATGGATATTGGAAATTTTTCCGGATTTCATGTTACATTTTCATGATTAAATTAGCAAGGTCATAGCTACTAAATTATACTTATTACATTAGGATTATTAGTATATTATAGACATTATAGACATATTCTCAAATTTCAATGGAATTGCTTCACTTAGTTGATCCAGCGGTCAGTCAAAATATTTCAAGTGGTTTTGTTAACATGCATTTTCCGGTAAGCAAAACTAAAAAAAGGAAAACAAACTTGATGCTTATGTTATGACAATCTAGTCAACCTAAGTAATTTGTTATTTTGATCACCCCTTGCCCTAAAAATTGATTTCCAATTGGTTTAGCTCTTGAAACTTATTATAAATCATGGAATTGTAGGTATAAAGATCGTAATGATCGATAAAAAAGAGCACATATGAATATTTACGAGAAAGTTACTCATAAAAGGTGTGTTTGTTTTAACTTTAAAAAATAAATTGTGTTAAAAGAATATAGAGATTAATTTTTAGAGATTTTAGAAAAAAAATTGAAGTTGTTTTTGTTTGCCTACTACCAAAAAAAATCCATTTGTTCTCAAAAAATGAGTTCTAACATGTACACATGTTACCTCCTTGTTGTTGAAAAAATAGATTTTGAGAAAAACTAATCTCAATAACTTTTCATTTTAGGGTTAAAATAGATTTTTTTGATAAAATGATTTTTCTAGAAATCCTAAACAAGCACGTATAAATGAAAAAAGTGCCTCTCAAAAAAAAATGAAAAAAGTGATTTTTTTAAGAAAAAAAATATTTTTTTTTTGGAAAAAATCCAAAACAAACCCACCCAATGATTCATATTAAATGAATATAGGTTGATAAAAAATGAGACAATAAAAATACTTATTTATATGAGTGACGTAGTCTAACTTACTCATAACCAACTTGCTAACCTATCAACTAACCCTAATTGATAAGCTATATTGTAGTAAAAATTATTGACTTGCTCCTAGTGACGGTTAAAAAAAAAAAACAATAAATATGAGAGTTTTGAAAAGTGACAAGAAAAAGGGTTAAAGAACATGAACTTCCACAGTAAAAATCACCAATCTCAATCAAATTCTTTTCTTCCACATAACTAATAAATAACTTTGATTTTACAGTGGTAGTAGCATAGCATATCATAGCATGCTGCCAAACTTTGCAGAACCCCACACCACCTTTATTTTCCCTTACCCTTTCCTTTGCTTGTGAGTTCTGTCCCAATACAGGGGGCTACCACACCCATATCTCTTCTTTTTCTTTTTTTCATTGAAGAAAACCACATTCACATTCACATTCACATTCACTTCACTCACACTCTTCTCTCTTATACATCATGACACTGACACTACCATGTTTCAATACCCTTATTCTGATCTTGTTCATTCCTTGCTATCTGTCTCTACCTATCCCTGATGCAGCAACAGTTCAACCACTCACACCAAAGCCATCTTCATCTTCACAAGGAACAATCCCTGCCTTTCCTGAACAAGCTGATGTTGCAAGATGCCCTTTAAGTCTCTCAGATGAACACTTCAATGGAATCAAAAACGCATGCAGTTCTAAATCCAACAAACATGCTGCTGCTGCTGCTGATGATGATGAACTTCACCGTAGCAGATGTTGTCCTGCTCTAGCTGCGTGGCTATATTCTGCTTACTCAGCCACTGCTCTTGATGGATTTGAACATGGACACACTACATCCTATGATATGCCTTTGTTACCAGATGATTCAGAAACATGTGAGAGTGATTTGGGAAAGGCTTTGAAAGTTAGAGGGATTGAACTTTTTCAACCTAATGAGACTTGTGATGTGGTTTATTGCTATTGTGGTATTAGGCTTCATCCCTTGAGCTGTTCTGAATCATTTAAACTTAATCATAATGGAAATCTTGTTGGGGATGAAAGTGTCAAGAGATTGGAGAGAAATTGTTTAAGCAGCAGCAGCAATCATGTCAACGGATTTCCTGGTCTAGGAGGTTGCTCTAAGTGCTTGCATAGCCTCTATTCGGTTAGTTTCATGTTAAATGTGTTTTGCTCTTTTTACCATTCTTATGTACATGTTTACTTGAAATTGGAGGGATAGTAAGTATTTGCTGTCAGTTTTAACCATTAGATGTATTAGTAAAATGAATGTCTTCAAATCAAGTTCTTAAAAAAATTAATCTGATGTGTGCCTATAGACTATAGTAGATCATAACATGCAATGTCACTGGATTGATAGAACTTGTGTGAAGCCATTTGTGTTTGTACTTGTAGTAGTTCTCCCCTAGTTTTTTTCTCTCTCTATTTTGTTAACCTTCTTGGAAAGATTTGCATCACAAAATTAGATGACTTAAATAGTATCCCAATTCCCATGTGCAAAACAATATGTTGCTTTAAGACAACAGTTTCATATCTTTAATGGAGAAGACATCATAATAAATCTTAAGGCGGCTTTGTATATGTTTGGATTGATGGTGATTTTGTGGAAATTACGGCGAACCCCTTGGATTTCGACAAAAGTTATGCTTGTGAGCTTCAACAAATTCACATTGATTTCAAACATGCCACAATCACTAATGGTTTGGAAATTGACTGCTAATAAGTAAAAGTGAGATCTGAATTACCCCTCTAATTCACAATTCACATTTCCTACTTAACTCAGTTATTGGAATTAGATGACAACATCTGTAGCCACATTTGGACTTATCATTCCTGTTTCTGATTTATAGTTTGCAATTTACAAAAATGCTGTCGCTTGTGTATAAATTTCATGCATTGTTTCAGAATCTTAAAATTATTATTAAAAATGTTGGACTTCAGTTGTTGTTTGTTTGTTTGTTGCATTTGAAGATATTTTCTAATGTGTTGCTTCAGAAAAAATAAATTAATCATAGCATACCATAATGTTTTACTATTAAAATCTTTACAATCCCGATTCCCATCTATTTTCTAAGACAACATTTTTTAAAGCCAAATAATTAGTAGGTTGAAATTTAATTCTCCTATGCCTTCTTTTATTGTATGTGTTCTTGATGTGCAGCTTTGACTATTTTTCAATGAAATGGATGTTACACCAAACATATTTATTATGCCAAAAAATGTGCTGTTTCTGTTTGATTATTATCTAATTGAAATAATGTACTTACTTGTATACAGCTTAGAAAGAAGACTTCAAATTCAAGTAAACTAGGAGATAGAACAACCAAGATCCATAACAAAGATTGTGAACTAATGGGATTAACATGGCTTCTTGCTAAGAATAGGACAGCTTACATTCACACGGTTACTTGGGTTCTTCGTGCTTTGATGTTGAGCCCTGATGGATCTGACCCACAATCATGCACTCTTAATAGTGATGGAATGCCTCTTGCTGTTGATTCTTCTGAAATGTATGATCAATCTTCATCAATCAACCTCAAAGCACCAATCTTTATTTCTTTGTTATTTCTATATTTTCTACTAGCTATGCATTTCATTCTATTATCCACTTAACTCAAACTCAAATGGGAACAAAAATATTGATCTCCTATCTTGGCATTTGTAAATTTGAATATTAGCTTTGGTGCTAGCTACTAGGAGTCTAATTTTTTTAGTTATTTAATTGAAATTTGGTTGAGATGTTTTTTAAGCGTATTATTGGTGTGAGGTATTTACTAGCTTTGTCAATTATTAATCTATTGTGGAATTTGCTCAGTCACCTTTAATAGAGTCTCTCATTTTAATCATGTTTTTTCATCAATGAGACTCGAATCTAAGACTTTACTTAGATGATCTGAGTCCAGATTTACTCAAATCAAATTAATGTTGGTATTAGATTGAAATGTTGAAGTCAAAGTTTATATTTTTATTTAGGTGGACCTCCACTGCCATGTGCTTATAGCGACTAGTGCATTGTTTTGGTGGGACAGAAAATTGGATGTACTTTAACTAGTTGTGTTGTGATTATATTTGAGACAGTTGTGTGCTTCACGGGTGAGTTATCATTTATGGTGTAAGTTAACTTCTTTACCAGAATGCTCATATATTCTTTTGTCAACTCAGTGTGCTTCCCTATCTGAATTTACCAATGACAAGGACGTACGTATCACAAGTTCAACATGAAATTAAAACATGGCAAGGCTAGGGGAACAATCGGATTAAAATGAAAATGAAAATGTTGTCCTTTTCGGTGGAAGTTATACTTACCATTTGTTTTGTGTTTAAGGCTATGGGCATTTCATTATACACTTTAATTAGTTGAAGAGTAAAGATTCATTTTGATTTCTAAAAAAACTTCGTGGTCCAATTTCATCTCCGAGAAAAATGTATCAAAACTACACCTTAACATTTTATACATAAAAATCTCATAGGTATGTTTATGTATTATTGTTTGTCGGGACCAGGGACGGACCCACGTTGAGAGAAGAGTATGCCATGGTCCTCACTATGTTTGAGTTTTTTGACACCCCTGTCCGTAATTTATTTCCTAGCTCATAGTTGTAAGTTTTTTTTGGCGAACACTCATATTTATTAGTGTAATACAATATATATTACAGTTGCATTAAAACATTCTAAATATCTAATAATATATGTACGCCATTTTAAATGCACTTCCCCATTTATTTTTTTGTTTTTGTTTATTTTACTTTTAGACAAAGCATGACATAAATAATAATATTAATAATATGTGCTTAAAAGATTTTTCTTTGATGTTAATCCTATGATTTCGAGAGCAATAGGACTCTGGTAATTGAAAATTTGAACAAAAGGTAAGTAAAATCTGATAAAATATTGTGTTCGTTACAAAAATTTAACTTGGGTTAACAATTATAAAAGTTCTAGTTAATATATTTTTAAAACATTTACTTTATTTTCTTAATTTTTGTAAGAAAAAAACTAGCAAAAATATTTCATATATAGTAAATATTTAATCTTAGAAATATATACGTAGACATGGCCCTCTCTATACAAAATGAGTTAAAGCCCGAAACAGCTAACCTAATTAACCTTTTAGATACCAAATGAATTCAGACGAATACAATTGCTATAAATTCTTATTGAAGGTCATAGATATTTCTTTAGGCCAATGTTCACAAAACTTAGTTTGAAAATCATTTTGGACCAGCAAAGAACACTGCTAATTTCTCTACTTCTTTTACAGCTAGAGGATTAGTTTGAGATATTTGTGGTCCATGTAATGCCTTGGCCAAACTATTAGAACAGAGAAAGGAGGAGAACTTCTGAATATACCTCATGGGTTTTCATTGATTATTATTGAATGTTACAAGTTCTTCTTGAATATGAAGACTGGATGTTGCATTTATACAATGGGAAA
>Ga0228710_1001766_pt1 | contig 33165 bp, 8 predicted proteins | sample MedpolnodulmetaG_FD_177995 | JGI IMG/M metagenome (GOLD analysis project Ga0228710, IMG submission 177995) | Root nodule microbial communities from Medicago polymorpha collected in Santa Monica, California, United States - pink nodules | ecosystem: Host-associated > Plants > Roots > Nodule... | reverse complement strand
CTTTTTTAATTTTAAGCTTTTTTTTTTTTTGAGTAAATCATTTTAAGCTTTTTAAATATATAAATCAATGGAGTATATTTATTTTTGGCTCATAAAAAGCCTAATGTTTTTATTTTGAAAGATCAGAAGTAGTAATATTCATATCATTTAAGGTTAGAGGTATACAAGTTTTTTTTTTCGGTTTGTTTTTTTTATAAGAAAATATATTGAGTACATGGTACTCCAACCCATAATACAAAAAAATTGACTGCCTTTCCATGGACATTAGAGGACTGTTAATGTTATACCGGATTTTCTTTTTGTTTGATGAATAATGAGATCACTAATTAATTACACATTGATTTCCCTAACCCTCATAAATGAATCAAACAACCATTTTGTGTGATATTGGCATGTACAAATGAAAGCCTCGTTCTTTTTTGTCGACGATAAACATTTTCAAAGCAACCGGACCCACATGCTTTTTTAATGACCAGATCCCTAGAAAATCATGACGGAATTATATGACAATTATGTGTGAAATTAAAAGTTCTTTTATTACAATAAATTTCTTGTGAAAAGTTTTAATGAGGTTGATAAATCTCAATGCACCTATTTCTATATTAAAAATTATTAGTTGCATTTTTTAAAGATATTTTTAGAGATCGATTTGAAATAATTATAATCTATTATTTGAGCCATTGACTTAATCTCTATTATAAACAAATGCTTTTTTTTTTCTTTTCAAAAATACACGTGTCACCTTCTAATTCTAAGGAACATTAATTGTTTCACCATGCCATAAAAATGTACACAAACATTAATTGTTTAATTATAATGTTTGTGTTTCCTATATGGTTTGTATCATCGTATTAGACTATGAGAAACCACACACGTGAGATTAATATTACATCTTTATTCAAAATATCTAGGTACATATATATGAGTCATCTCACTTATATGTTATTCAACATCTATTATTCCATCAATTGTAGAACTTTAACTCATATTTGACATATTAACATTTCTCCCCCTAATTGTGTGACTCCCGTGTCCGTAAATATATGACATAGTCAAATAAGGTCAAACAGAGGTTCATTTCTTTCATGAGAAGTGAGAAAGAAAATTAGAAAGAAAAAAATGAGATTGAGATAAATGATACATGTAAAAAAAATGTGTTTTGTCCACGAGGTTATAAAGAAGAAATTGAGTCGAAGAAGTTCGAGATTTTTGAGTAATCAATTTACCCAAAAATTAGACTTAATTAAAGAAACACTAACATTTAAAAATTTCTAATAAGCACGCATTTTGTTAATTCAGCATAACACATTAGAGTTTTTCTATGGTAAAATCCCACCAAAGAGAAAAGGTGAAGAAATTTAAAATAATAGGGATTGATTAAAAAATTGCATGGAAGCGAACAAAAAAAAATTAAATTCAATATAAAAATTAAACATCTACTCTTATATTGGTCATCTCATTTAGAAGTGTCTCAACATCTACTCTTGCATCTAATGTGGAACTTTAAATTACAATTGACACATTAACATATCTCCCTTAATTGTAAGAATTTGTGCGTCTATGATCTGGTGATATAACCAAATAAGGTCAGATAGGGGTATAACATGATTAAAAAGGTGGATTTAATTGTGATTTCATTGAGAGAGAGAAAGGAAATTAGAAAAAGAAAGAATATGAACGAGTAATTTGAAAATGAGATAAATGATAGGGAAAAAAAAAGTAGTGTGTGTTTTGTCAGTGAAAGTATTGAAAATAAAGCGAGTTATTGGTAAAAAAGTGTACTTTTAATTAAGAAAATGAAAACATAAATAGTGGTGGGTGGTTCTTGTTGGTTAAAGAAAGTGGAAAAAGGAGAGAGAAATATTAAAAATAATGAGAAAAATTCTGATATTAATTCTTTTAATTATTTTAATGAGATGTTTGATTTTAATTTGTAGAGTGTAAGAATGATGTGTTGGGTAAGAGTTCACGTAAAAAAAAATTCAAAAAGAGAATTCTCATAAAATAAAATTAGAAGAGAAGAATATGTGGTTCTCGGGTAAAAAGAATGACATTGCAATTGACATGTTAGGAAAAATGGGTAATAACCAATATGTCTAAAGCACTTAAATTTTTAATAAGGTCGATTTTGTCATTTAAAAGTAAATATGATGATAATTATGTCAATGTAACTAAAATTACATTAACTCATCTCTCTTTCCCTTTTCTCTCATCCAAAAAACTTTAATTTGAGGGGAGCAATAAATAAGCTTATGAGGGATTTTAGAGAGGTTTAAAGAGAAACTCAGAAACATCCATAGAGATTAAGACTATACAAGTTTCTACCACACTATTAGAAAATAACCAATTTTGGTGCTAGTTTAATTTTTTTAGGTTTGTAAATGATTAATTTACACGTTAATTAAGTTTAAAATGTTTGTTTAACTAATTCGGTTATACTATGTGTCGCTTTTTTTTATAAAAAAAAAAATTAATGACAAAATGAATATATGTTGAAAAGGATGTAGTACATTTTAATTCCAATGGATTATTTTGGTTGAATTTGAATAGCATTCATCACCCACTAGTGAAATGTGTGTCTTGGTGTATATATGTTTTGTTTATACTACTCCATATCGAATGGAAGAGACAGCGGGTCCTTCAACAGTGAATCAGCTGGATATGATCTTAAAGTTAGGTCGACTTTGAAGATAATGCAAATAAGTTTCCATATCGACCGTGACTATATGGATATGTCTGATTCTTTCGATTCACTTGTTTTGACTTTTGACTCAACCATTTTACTGAGCTGTAATTACAAAAGATCCATTTAATTTAATGGTTTTATTTATGCGGAAATAGTGAATTTTTTACTTTCTATTGGAAAATTACAGTCACCTCTCTTTAATTTAAGGTCTTACCAAAACGACATTAACCTTCTGTTTAATTCTAAAACTTACACTAATCTCCCTTTAGTTCTCATAAAATAGAGATACAACTGTCCTCATAAACTTAACTTAATTGGTAAGAATAATATATAATATAAGTAAAGTTTGAGCTCACTTTTTTATTAACACCGTTAACTTTCAGTTAATTTTATTTATTTAGTGATTTTTCAAGCAAAAACAAACCTCCATGAATCCATCATTTTTTTAACAAGCTCTTGAATCCACCATTGATGATCAATCCACTAATATCAACAACCAAAAGTAAATACGAGCACCTGATCAAAAGAAAAAAAGAATATATATACCTCCCGAATGGAGGTTGATGACCCGATACCAATAAAGATTCATTTTTGTGTCATCATTTCCTTGAATTGTGTTGAGTTACTTTTAGTATGGCAATTGATTGAATTGTGAACCGACTCTTGATGTAAACTAAAAAGGCGTAATAGCAGTTTTGACCCCTTAATTATCACAAACTTGTCATTTTGATCCTTTAAAAAAACATTTACAACCCAGCCCCGTAAGTCTAGCCCCTTTTGCACATTTAGCCCTTTTTTCACTTGTATAAATCCTCTCGAGTAAATTCATAAAGACTTTGAAGCTTAGTCCTGATACCATGTTGTGTTTGATTGTGTTTACGGTGCTTTTAGTTTTATCAATGATGAATCTTCACCAAAAAAAAAAATGGTGAATTTGGTTGACGACAGCAATGACATGGTTATCAAATTAATGTGGACTCAATAATTCAAGAGTCTCCATAATATATTAATGGACAATTCTCTAAAAGAAAATAAGTTATCGCAAATTTAACGGCATTAGTAGAAAGAAGTATGTTATTTGAATAACCATTTGTGAGACAACTTTTAGAACAACTATGCATAACTTTACAAATAAAAGTAGGTATTGACATGAAAACCAAAACAATAAAGAGAAAAATTTAAAACATAATGTAAGTATGATAAAGAAAGTTGACACAAAAATTGTCATAAAATAGTTATACAAATATCATTCTCTAGCAGAAAATAAAGGAGTTCTTCTATTTGACAATAACTTGAGGGAGGTTGGTTAGTGTAAGCTAGAGAGGTGTCAATGTCTTTTTCTTAAATATGTGTAATTTTCCCTTCTATTAATAGCATAAATTGTATAAATATATGATTATATGATGACAACTATTAATAATGGTCTAAAGGTGGACCTTAATCATCTTTAGTAAAATTAAATTTTATAATAATATAAAAATTAAAAATTACTTAAAATAGCAAGTTCCATCTTTGCATGTCTATATTAGATAAAAATATTTATAAAAAAATTGATCAAATTAAATTGTAAATAATATATATATATATATATATATATATAACATTAAAATAAAATAATGTAAATGATAGTAAAATTGAAATAAAAAAAACTTATATTAGAACCTTTTTTTATAATAAATTTCCATCAAAACTGTAACATATATAGTAAGGATATGGATTGTTTATATGGTACCGATTCACTCTCAAGGAGAAAGACTGTATTTTATAGTTCAAAGTATAAAATCATGATATTAAATTTTTTAAAAGATTATTTATTATGGGACAATTTTTTGTCAAAATGGTGTCACATTGGACTAACTTTCTTCAGAATGATGGAGCAAACAAGTCAATTGTTGCAGCCTTTTGTCTCTTTTATAATTATTTTTATTTCGTAGAATACTGGCTCCACCTGTATTCTTCTAAGTGAGATGATGCTACCTACTCTACCAAAAAAGGTCATGTTAGATTATTTCAAACAAATTTAAAATAAGTTAGAATTTATAAATGAAGGAGGAAAAATTATCAAATTAATCTTATAAATTATTTGTTATCCTCATTTTGTTTAATATTTCTTTGGGGGTTAAAATTGTTAATTTTCTTTTACATTTTGTTACCGGTTAAAATTGTGGATCTTATCTATACATAACGAAAGAGACGGGTGTGAACATAAACCCGTATGGTTGTGTACAATCTTTTTTTTTCCTTTCTCTTTGATTTTTTTGATGAATTTTCTCTTTGATTCGTCTGAAAATGATAAAATTAAAAAAAAAAAGTTTAAATAAAAGATAAAATAAAAAAGATTATACCAAAAGATGGATTTTTTTGTGACAAACTTACATTTTATTTATATGTACAGAAATGTTCAATTATTTAATTAATTAAAAAGTACAATGTTAATTGTAAATAAAATAGTAAAAAATGGAAGAAAATAGATATACCAAATTTTTTTTGAAGTGAGATAAACTAAACTCTTTTATCCACTTCATAAATAGATATAGATAAAAATATAAAAAAATCAATTATTTGATCAAACTAAATTGTAAATATAATATATATTTTATTCAAATAAAATATGTGAATGATGGTAAAATTGAAAGGAAAAAAAACTTATATCAATATTTTTTTATAATAAAGTTACATGAAAACTTGATATTCTCCTTAATATATATTGTGGATATCAATTTTTTTGTTTCTTAAAATGGAAAATAAGCTGGTGGTTTGAATTCATGGTTCGTCATTGCCCCCTCCTTGCCCTGTGCTATTCTGTTCAAAGGTTTATGCTGACTTTTTTATCTCTTTAAGGAAACATGAGTGAAGGGAATATATATGCTGGTTTCTTAACCTAACCTTCTACCATTATTAATATGTCTTAATCGAAGAGATATTGATGTCGGGAACTACTAGATTTCTTTCTCTCTATCCAGCAGTTGTAGTTTTATTTTCGTGATGGTTAAACTATGAAAGTTTTTGCCACATTATTGAGAGAAATTTTCTGGTGCTAGTTTAATATTCAGCTTTTTAAGTTATTGATACATTTCCTTTTAAAAAAAAAAGTTATTGATACATTAATATTTTGGCTCATAAAAAAACTAACATTGCCTATTGATGCATTCGGATTACTCTTCATATGATTTAAGCTTAGGTATAACCATTTTTCGATTGATTGTTAAACATATAATAGTGTGTGGAGAATATACATGGATCATCATGTGGGATCAGTGCATGACGAAAAAAGTGGGCACTAATTAATTACATAGTGCTTTTGTCGCTTCACGTTTGAGTCAAGGACAACACCAAATAAGGAATGAGGGACCGAACAATTGGCCCTTTTTTTAGTGACCTACTAAGAGCATCTTCATTGGGGAATTCATAATAAAAATGGTTAAACGAGCACATTAGAGCCCCATCACTTCAACATAATATTTCATTTTTACTCCACTATATGGGTGAACTCTATAGGTCACCTTACAATTGATTCTACAATTTATTTCAAGGCTAAAAGTCATCGGAATTGTGACGAATTGGTATTTTTGAGGTTTGATTTTAAGGTTAATTAAAAGTCATCGAAACTGTAAGATAAAAAAATATGCAGTTTAGTTTGCTTTAATTGACTTTTAAAATAAAATTCGAATCAAATCAATACGGTTTGAGTTGGATATGTTGGTGCAATGTTTTTTGAGACGACACAATTTTTTGTTTACAACATCAAAATCAAGTTAAAAAGCCAAAACACTATTTTTTTGGCAACGTTTCCAACAATGTTTTAAATTTCATCCAACATTATAATTTTATTTTCATCCAACAATGTTCCCAACAATATAAACCAAATTAAAATTTTGGACAAAAAGTAATCCTATTCTATAAGAAATGCAATAGACTAAGATTTTATCATTCTCTATAAGTTCAAGTACCACATAAATACATTTCAAAATAAAAAGCAAAAAAGAAACTTGACGAGAGAAAAAATATGTCATTTTATAAAAGTTTCGTTGAGTTTTTATAACTATAATCTAAGTGACATTGGTTTAATTAGTGTTTTCATTATGTTGCGGTTTAGTTTGGTTGGTAAAATAAAAACTGAACCAAACCATGAAGTTAAATAGAAATGAAACAACACTATAGTAATGAAGAAAAAAAAAATTTGTTTTAAAAAAATCACAAACAAACGGCCCTTAATGAATCTAAAAAAAATAAATTTTTGTTTATAATAGTGACCGGAGTAATACATAGGGTGCAAGACGGTGAGAAGTTGGTCTAGATGTGACTTGTGAGGAATGAATAAGCGTTGAAATTGCAAGTTCCAACTCAAAAGTAACGTGCATGGACCTCTAAAAAAAAGTAACGTGCATAAAATTGGGAAGTTCAAACATTCTAGCTTTTATAATTTGAATTTCCAATTTCATTTTTACATGTTACTCTACAATCTTATGTAATGGTTCTACTCAATTGGAATGAAAATGCAAACAATATTCTATTGATTAATTCAAAGAAACATTACAACTTGATAATTGCAATTGTTTTTGATAGATAACAATAAGTAAATATGAAGATAAAGTAACAATAAGAAGAAGAATAGAAGAGAGAGACTAGAATAGAGAGAAAGAGAAGTTACATCACACATATTTTATGCCTTGTTTCTTTGACCTTCTCTTATTTATAATGGTTCATATTCCTATTTCATATATTGCCCTTTTCATTTCATTGACTCATTCGTTACATCTTACTTTCTTCTTAATTCCTAAATTAAAGGGAGCATAGATTAGAATATTAAAAAAAAATTGAAATGAAGCAGATCATAGTATATATTGACTTAATCCGACGTAATGTACCGCTAGGTGGGACGAGTGAATTTGATTAGCATGCTGACGTCCGTTTATAAGATAAATTTCACATTTCCTAGAAATTCGACATACATGTACTGTTTAACCCCAAAAGTAAAAGTAATATTGTTTTTAATACCTGACCAAAAAAAAATTGTTTTTAATTAAATTAAATTATTCTATTCGAAAATAATTTTTTTTAAATGGTTTCAAAATATTTCATACAGATTTAACTTTAAAAAAATTCTATGAAGCAAAATTAAATTGGACCACAAGATACGTCCAATTTTGTGTCCATACAAGTCTTTGTTGTCACTTGTCACAAAATCCCTACACTGAAATCAACGCTAATCTGGGTCAGTCCCCCAACAAACTAAAAACCAGGCAACAACACTTAAAGTCTACCAACACTACATCAATTTCATAAATGGAATATGAGACCACCAACTAAAAGTTGTATATTATCCAGTGTGTATTTTATTCAAGAAATTGTTAATTAAATGAATGAAAATAATGAATTGAATAGATTATTGAATTCATTAATTCAATATGGTGTTAGTGTGAAACTAGGATAATCAATATATAGTTTGAAACAAAGAAGTTACATTAACCAAAAGCAATATCGAATATCATAGTTTCTTTCGTAATCCCTTAAAATGCATGTGAAGAATTGAATGTTAATAAATGAATAACTCATGGTTCAAAATAGTATGAGTTTACTTTTTTTCTTTTCCTAAGAAATGTCATTTTTTATAGTAGCTTTTGAGCCTCAGTTATAACTAAAGTTGTGGTATAGATTTAGATTTCAGTATACAAGTCAAGATCTTCATAATTGGAATTTATGACGTCTCTCATTCTCATGCTCCTTGAAAAAAACGTCATTCTCATGCACTTGTTTTGTTTCTTTTTCACACGCACATTTTCTTTGGTTTTCTCAGTCTATACCCTTCTCAACATGTGCTGCTGCACTACACCATTGTTTACGATCATCACCACCAAATACCAATCCATCAAATAAAATTATAAAGCAATTATGTAATAAAAATCAAATTAGCATTATAAAAAAAGTATCATTATTGTTATTTTCATAGGTAAAAATCTGTTACATTGTTTGGAAAAAAATATTACTGGTCATTTTTTTATTAGCAGGTGCATGAGATAACACACTTTCCTTTGACTATTCTACACATCATTCTCGCACCACTACCTTTATCAATTGTAATTACCAAATTATTACCACCAAATTAAAGCACCTACCCATAACAATTCACTACTCTGAAATCACCCTCCTCACTCCAATTGATATAAATGTTTTTTTTAGAGGATTTGTAAATGTTTCTTAGATAGGGTAAACCGTATATGCTTCCCTCCTACTTCCGTGTGCGTTCGAAAAGATCCACGATATCATGTTTTATTCCGGTTAATTAATTTTATTATTATAAATAATTCGGTGATGTATTATTTTTTGACTAAGTTGACATAATAATAAAATTAAACTACCTTCCCTCAAAAAAAAAAATTATACTACCTCTTTCAAAAAAATAATTAGACTACTTCTCTCCAAAAAAAATAATTATACCACTTCTTTAAAAAATAAATAAATTATACTACTGCTAGCAATCATGTTATTTAACGCCATTTCCCCAACAATTTTTTTTTTGTTAACGCCATTATGATTTCGTTAATTAGTTGAAAGAAACAAATTTCATTAGACGTGTGTCATTGGGATTTGAACGGTGAAACATGACCCACTCACAACAAAGTGCCTAACCTTTCTGTCCAGACAGTCCCCTTTTCTTCTTTTACTTTCAAAGAATATTTTTGACTAAATTAAAACCCTAACAACAAGCTCATTCCTTCCAATTTCAGATTATATAAGAATTAGAAAGGATCCCAGGATCAGAAAATGGATCATAAAATTGATGAAGCTAGTGACCGAAAATTCCTCTTTTCTTCCTCTCAACAAAAAAAATAAAATAAAAAAAATCCTGTTTTCTCTTAATTACCATAATCCTTTTCCTTCATTTCCTTTTCCTCTCTCTTATTTTCAAACAAACATTTTATGCATCCCTTCAATTCTTTCTTTTTTTTTTGGCTCAACCCTCTCTTCTCTCTCCTTCCAACTTCCCATTCCTTCCATCCCAGCTGTAAATTAAGGATAAGAAAGTAGGTAGGTGTATCTAGAATTCAAACTAGTATATATATATATATATATAACAGAAGAAGAAACAAAGAATGAGAATGAAAAGAGATAGATGGGATGGCAACTACACAAACACAATAAATACTAATTAAAACTCATACACAAAACATTCTATTTCTTCAAAGAAGAACAACAAATAACCAACAACATAGCTAAAGCCTAGAACATAAAGAACCATAAAAGGTCACAAAAACACAGGTGCCTCTTAACATAAACAAAAGATAAAACAAAGAAATGAAACTAACATAAAGTTATGAAATTAATACAAAAAGAAAGGGGTACACTTCAAAGGTTTATTTTGTGGATTTGAAAATAAAAACACAGTGGAAGTGGAAGATGGTGATGGTGTAATCTGCTCATCAAGTTCCCCGCGACCCAGGCCTGGTAGTGGGGAAAAGACAACCCTGAACTGTGGGGAAATTAGTTCCTTTGGTGTTGTTATTGGTATCACCAGTTTGGGGTGGTGGCCGTGTGACTGGATATAGAATACCCTGAAGTGTTGGGAACTTAGACGCACCGGTGTTAATGTTGTTGTTGTTTGAATCAGACATTGCTAAAACAAAAAGGTATATAGGTGAATAAGCGTAGAAAAGAAGAAGTTTAGAGGGCTAATGAAATAGTGAGGAAATGTGTAATGAAAACAATGGAGAGGGGACTATATTTATAGCAGCAAAGAGGGTTAATTTATTTTAGATCTACTAATTTTACCCAGTCATTTCTCTTTTACTTTTTTGTTTTTGTTTTATATTTCTTTAATTAATCTCTTTCGTAATTCATTCAATTAATCCAATTCAAAGTACAGATAAGTAAGTACATTAAGTGGAAAAATGGTTAGGGAGGGGCATAAATGATTTAACAAGGGCATGTTATGTTGACATTTTGACAAGAGTTTGTCATTTTGCTGGCAGATACAAATCTGTCTTTAACCGACTAATGGATTAGAATTTTGTTGAACAATTAAAGGATGTAACATTGACGAGACTTTTATCTATTAATGTCTAATGATCCTATTTTTTTAGAGAAGGGTCCTAGTGTGTGTGGTTAAGTGGCCTAGGGTGTTAATAACTTCTTAAAAAAAAAACTTTTTCTAAACACAGTGCCAGTCAATTAAATTAAATTTTTCTTTTATATTTATTGAAATTGAGATGAATTAATGCAAACAACCAACCACTTATCTTAACAAGTGTAAAATGGTCACTTTTACTTGTTCGATCAATGCCTGATTTTGTGTTTGTAAGCCGTTGCCGCATGTTTGAGACGGATTAGACACACTCACGTTTACTATGCATGCCTCCAAAATTGTTATAGAGTGAGTAATTCCTAAATCAGTCAAATGAATCCTATGCTCCAAAATAAGCCACGTAACTAATCTTTATTTATTTTTGTTAAAAAGGGTTAACTCGTAATAAAAGTCCCATTTTGAAGGTTAACCTACGTGTCCAATCTTGAATGGATCTATCTATAGTATACTAACACTTCCTTAAAATTTTGTAAGTCCGTCGAAGTTCAAACCGGATGGAAGGACTCTCGTGCAAGCAAGCAAGTGAGGTGTTGCAAAATTTTACACATAGTATATTCTATTTGCACTTGCATCTGGAATTTACACATACTTATCTTTGAAAATTTACACATACTAAATTTTATTTGCACTTTTCAAATGAATTTTTTATTTTGCAAAGACTTTAATAAAATTGTGTACCTAAACTTCAAATGTTCCTCACCTCGTTTAGGATTCGGCAGAGGCAGTGGCTTATGATGTGTCACAGAAGCAAGAATGCAAGTCATTTTCACTTAATTATTATTAAATTTAGTGCTAAAAATCAAAATGCAGAAACAAACAAGACTCAAACACAAGTCTCAAACAAAGACTACTCAGACCGTGTCGAAATCTTCATGCTAGAGACAACATATTTAATTCATGAAAAAACAAAAGTTAATTTTTATTGACTCCATTAATTGAGTCTCTCGAAATTACAGGCTAACTTAATTAGTCGTATGGACCAAATCAAATCTACATTCCAACTCATTGATTGTGGTTCGGGTGTTGGCTTAATTTGGAAGAAAAGAGATTGGAAGGAATGGTGAGCATGCATATTCTTTTACCACGTGATCTGTGAAGATATATGAGGGAGTAGTTTGTACTATGATTTTTTATTTTAATATATTTTGACTTTTTGCAATACATTAGGCAGCTCTTTATCACACACGAACATTGTGTTTATTCATTGTTGTTGTCATTTTTGGGTAGAAACAAAGAATCTTTGCTTTGTACTCCTTTGATTTTGCTTTTAATATATTTTGACTTTTTGCATTGCTGAGGCAGAGGCAGTTTGTTTACTAACTGTTGGCTTTGTTTGGGTCTTTTGGTCCATGATAATGCTGGGCGCTGGCCCTCTCTGGTACTTCGAGTTAAAGGGAGTGCTTTATTCAATTGTAATATTAATAGTCGTTTTCCGAAAAAATAAAATCATTACCGCTAAATAACAACCCATGAAATGGTAGAAAATATAGATCAATTTTGTAAAATAAATACAAACCTCATCGGTAAAAAAAATTACTATTGAAATGCTAATTTTATACTCCTTCCGTTTCAAAATGAGTGTCGTTTTAGCAAAAAAAAAATATTTCAAAATGAAAGTCACTTTCAGTTTCCAATGCAATAATTTTTTCTTTTCAATTGTACCCTTCAATTAATACTATGTTACACTACTTCCAAAGTATTATTTTTTCTTTAGTGAAAAACAAACCAATAGTTGCTTAGGATAATTTGGTAAAATTGTTATGACATTTGACTACTTTATTCCATTCCTTAATCTGTATGCAATTGGCTAAAGCGACACTCATTTTAAAATTGAGGAAGCATTATTTTTTCTTTCTCACTAATTTTATTGGCTTTGTGAGTAGAGATAGATAACAACACACTTTCCATTTCCTTTGACTATTCCACAATCAATACTTTAATTGCAAAGTCGCCAACATTAATTCTGAAATAGGTCAACCGTATGCTACCGTCTTCTTCACAATAGCCAAGTTGTTCTACTCCGGTTAAATAATTTTGTTTTAATAAAAAGTTGCAATTTGAATAGCAAAAATAGCTTACAGCTAGATGTTAGTAAATAACTTGTAAGTTAAATCTATGCAGTTTGATTTGATAATGTTAGCTTGAAACCTTAAAATATATGTTTCGTTTTTTTTTAAGTTTTAGGTTTGATTATCTCCGGCTTCTTTGGTTTGTTATTAAAAAAAAAACATGAAGTTAATGGTTTGAAGATGCAAATAATTGCTAAAATTTTTTGGACAGAAAAAGTTGATAAATATTGATGAATGAGAAACTGCTTAGTATAAATGAAAAATGAATTAGTTGTTTGAATAGGATGCATGTTTCGTCATTGTCCTTGCCGTCATTGTCCTTGCCATTATTCTTTCCTGTTCAAAGATTTATGCTGACTTTTTCCTTTCTAGGTAAAATGGGTAAAGGGCATATGCTCTCTCTTTTTCCTTTCTAGATATTGATATTGTGAATTATATTTCATGCGTGTGTTTGAAATAAATCTACAATAGCCAAATTGTTCCGGTTAATTAATTTTACTATTCTAGTAAACAAATTGCAATTTGAATAGCAAAAAGAACTGTCAGCTAACTTTGAGTGCTTGAGGACAAAAAAATAAATAATTTAGTGATAAATTAAATAATTCAGTGACATAAAGCTATTTTTTTTTGGACTAAGTTGACATAATAAAGTTCATTAGACCATCTACAATGGAGGGTTCTTCCCCTATTAAGCACCAAATCAAATAAGCGCTCCCATTGTGTTATCAATTAATTGGGTGCCTATAGAGATCGGTGCTTATATAGGCACCCTCTCTCTCCTATTACATGTGGGTCCCACATACACAATTAATTGTAATTTTTTTTCTTTATTCAATTATTATATTATATTAATAGTAAAAAAAAATTAAATAATACTTACAAATGTTATATTTAATTGATCAACTTTGAATTTTCAATGACAGACTATTTTTTACTACATCAAATATTTTATTAATCTTAAAGTTAAAAAGAAATCAAGCGTATGTAATTTATTTTAATTTGATTTTTTCAAGTTTTAATTTTTCTGAATTATTAATAAAATTGAAAAATTATTCACTTTTTTATAGTTTATAATGAAATTAATTCAATATTTCATAGTTATATAATTATGAATGAATATATAAATTATTGTTAAAATTTAATAATACATAGTTATTACTAGGACTCATTTATTAATTTATTTCGAGTGCTGTGTTGGAGATATTAAGTGCTTATTATATATTAATCATGAAACAAGTGGTGTGTTCTGTCGGGACCCATTTAAACACCCAAACGAAATGCCGCATTGTGGATGGTCTTTGTGATTTCGTTAATTAACTAAGTTGAAAGAACTAAATTCTTTTGGAGTACTACTAATAATGTTAATTAAGGCCGTTATGATTTGGTTGATTAATTAGTTGAAAGAAACAAATTCATTATTAGACACAAGTCAAGTGACCTTACCTCAAAACAAAAAAGTCAAGTACTGCTACTCTGACACGTTACTGACAGTGAATTTGGATTTTACCTCTGAAATATGACCAACACACATAACCCTACTCTTCCTTAATTTCAAACAAACTTTTTGTTCAAACCCTAACAAAATTATAAGTCATTCATTCCCATTCAAGATCATATAAAATAAAATACAATCTTCGAAGATGCAAGGTACTGTTGGTGACGACAAAAATATTAAATAGACAGTTAAATTAGGTGTCATTAACACTTAATGACAGAATTAAAGACAAATTTCATGTTTTTTCGTATCTAAATTCCGCCGCTATTAAAACTTTTTATTAGTAATATAAAATTGTAGAGAACATGAAAGAGATCTTAAAAAAAAAAAAATCAAGAGAACCAGAAAAGAGATAGATATGGGAAGAACCAAATAAACACAATATTAGTCTAGTTGGATTCACCAAAAAAAAAAAATCGTAGCTAGTAAAACGAAAATATAATTTTTTTTAGGGGAAAACTAAAATATTTATTGTATTACTAAAAGGAAAATACATATGTGTGTGTACATATGTTCTACGTTACATGACATCACCTTTCAAAAACAAAACATTACATGACATCACAGTACCGTTTTGATTTTTATTATTTGTTAGAGTTAGCAAAACAAAGTTTTATTATTTGTTAAAGTTTTCATTCTTCGATCGTTATAAAAATTTTTTTTTTTTTTTTACAGAAGGCAATTACTTATTTGGCCGAGTAACAATAGGTCACTATAGTTAATTTATAATAGCTTTTACTATTACTAGTTTAGAGCTCCGGCGTTGCCCGGGTTAAATATTAAATAAGGTTATAAGTTTGTGTGCACAAATACACGTGTAAGTATATTAAATTGAATTTATTTAAATTTACAATTATAATAATATCTTAAAAGTAAATATAAATGGTGAGATGAATGTCCAATGCAAGAGTAAAAAAAAAATCAATTGAAAGGGAATAACCCATCTTTTGTGCCCCACTGATTCCTAACGGAGATTAGTCATCTCTAACGATGGTGGAATTTGTGAACTTATATCATGGTTACCCAAAAAAAAGTATAACGAATAAATAGACAAAATACATATAAATTAACTCCTTAAAAAAATTATACGAATTCACAATGGTTATAATTTTATAATATATTCTATATTCATAGGAAGTTGGTTTAAATTTATGGTTGTTATTAAAAATTAAGATAATTTTTATCTCATAACATATTACACCAATCAACACAGATTGATATTATTTTTTTTTACAATAACATAGGTTGATATTTTGCAACATTGTCGCTTCACACAATACATTGAATTTTGATCCCCTAAAATATCACCAACAACAAAATTAAATAAATATTAGCATAGAAAAATAATTAAGTTAATAAGAAATCATGTCTTCAGGGAAGGAAATATGGTTGTCGATGCCCTTGCCAAGAATGGACAGTGCCTTGCTTTCTACTCATCCCAATGGTGGGATGCTCCACCTTCTTTCATTGCTTCTATCTACTCTAGAGATTGTTTAGGTTTTCCTTTTTCTAGAATTATTATGGATTAATGTTTGTAAGTGGTTCTGCTGCTACGGAAGAGCCTTTCACTAAGGTGCTGTCCAGGGCTACGAAAAAGAAGAAGTAGAAGGGTTTTCAGGTTCATAATACTCGATCCAAGGGTAGGTTACCTGATTGATTCATGGTCTTTTTTAAGTTACTTCTCTTTTCTTACTCCTTTTCTTTTCCCTTTTCTTTGCTTTGCTTTTAATTTCTTGTTATTTTCTGCGTTTGACATTTGTCTTCTGCGTGTTATTTTATCGTTTGAGAAGGTTTTTGTCTAGTCTCCCTTCTCTTTTGTTATTGTTTCTTTTATTTTTATATATATATTTTGGCATGACAGTTGGTTCACCATCTGCATCCCATTTGCTAAAAAAAAAATGGTTCAGACAGCTCTTGATTTTTTTAATTTCATTTCTAGCTTTGTTAAAAAAAATGTTAGTAAACGTCTACGAAGAAAAAAATTTGATGCATGCTCTATTATCCATAAAAACTACATCGATTAAATATATGTCATCTCTTTAAAGTTCGGCATTCTTCACATTCTAATGATCCTAATATTGAGTCTCGATATTTTATATTTAGAATGTGAATAATGTTTCTGCAAAAAAAATCAATATTATATGAAAAAGTGTATGAAAAAAAATTATAGAAGTGATATTTGTCAAACCTGGAGAATGAGAAAAGTTGATTTCAAAGATGTAATTCTACTTGTGCTAAAATTATGTGAATAGTTGTTTAGCAAAAATCCCTTAATTTCATAGTCCTAAAAATATACTTGAATAGTTAAAATTTGAATTGGCATAAAAAAACTAATAGAACCTTTTTTTTCCTCAGAGAAAACTAATTAAATGATACAATGCTAAAAGATTACTTAGTAACTAATTGAAGCTTTTTTTTCCTAAAAAAAAAAAAAACCAATTGGAGCCTTTAAATCATAAAATAAGATCATATATGTAGTTTGTTGAGATATTTCTGCTATATAAAATGTTAGAAATTCAATAAAAATTTAAAGAAAATATTGAGTAGATAAGATCAAAAGTTTGTTGAGATATATATTAATGTGAAATAAAATATTGGTTTTAAAAAATAGAAAAAATAATAAAAATATTGAGAATAAATGTGGAAGTGACATGTGCATAAAAAACCTTACTTTATATATATACTATTGATGTTTGACAGTTTAAGAGTTTTTTTTTTTTGGTTACAAATTCGAGAGTTAATTTATGAAACACTTGATATTACTTCTAACACATAAAAGTCTTAAAATACATTCACAAAAATGAAATAGTTTCAGGTTTGAATTTGATTTGGTCATCAGATTGCATCCTCAAAATATCCTCTAACTCATGTTTTGTGTCGATGAAACCAAAGTTTTTTTTTTCTTACAAAAAAAAATATGAATATGAATTAAGTTGAATTGGTCACAAATTTTTTGTAGCACGTGAATCCCCTTCTTCTTCACCAAGTTAAATTAATTTGATCTTATTCGAATTTTGCCTCGCATCCATTCATACTTGTTTGTCGTTTTATTCATTATCTAGACATAAGTCACGCTGCTATGAATTTCCATGGGAGACACCATATTAATTTATTGTTTTTGACGGTAGACACCATATTAATTTGACTAGAAATAATAATGATAAAAGCTAGGCATCCCCGTGAGCTTAACTCAGTTGGTAGGGATATTGTATATTATATGCAGGGGCCAGGGTTCGAACCCCGGACACCCCACTTCTCCATAATTAAATTGTGTGAGCTCTAGCCACTAAGCTACTTGACCAAAAAAAAAAATGATAAAAGCTAGGCTCTCGTTTAAAAAATAAAAAGTTTAAATGCCAAAGGATTTAGGCTTGTGGTCAGAGTTACGTTAAACGGCAGTGAAAACTTCGTATCCATAATATCTCTACGATGGTGATCTCGTATGACAGACGTGAGAGGAACTAGACACGCATTCTTATACCTGTAATAAAAGTTATGATAATTACACATAAACAACGATATATATAATCCACATGTGCAAGACACATGATTTGGTCTCTTTCAGATGACACCTTTGTAAAGGAAAAAAAAAAGTTGTTGACTTCATTTTTCTAGCTTATTGTAGAACTACCACATATTTATATTTTTGTTTTATAAGAAAGCACATATCTGACATAATCGTCCATTTATCCCTAAGTGTAGGGCCAAGTCCATCAAGTGTCAGAGTATTTTTAACTTCGTTGAATCAACAGTAATACCATATAGGGTATGAAACAACATGAAATGCACAATGACCAACACCTTTGACATCCACCACAACGATGATACCCGAACATTGTGTGGGAAGTCGACTTAAATCAGAGGAGAGCTATGAGACTTATTACTAGCTCACACACGTTTTCTACTTGAGCATGATCACTTCGATTTTAAAACTTCTGTATCTGGATGGCGAGCGTCAACATGCACAAAAAGAGAAGATGGTTGCTAAGTTGAGTGTACGAAACAATCCACCTTCCTTGGTACACATTTTGTATTAATCCTTTTTTTTTTGGGGTAAACACATATAGGTTGTTTATGGTAAAACAAATTGCTAAATGTGTTATTTGATATGCATGTTCATATTGTAATCAACAACGTTAAAATCAGGTATATGCAATGTGTAATCATATGTCAAGGTCATGGTAAAAACAAGAATATTCATTTTTGTTTGCTATTGGGGAATTTCAGACTATATAAACTTAATAAATATAACATAGTTCGGATTAAGAAATCTGAAACACCCCATCACCATTCAAAATTAGCATACTGGTCTACACACAAGGGGGTGGAAAATGTTCAATTCGAATTATATAATCTCAATGTTTTATGTCTAATTCTGATTATATAATTTGAAATGTCACTAACACCATGCCCAATAAACACGTTGGCATACACATAAGAAGGTGGGAAACAACCCATTTCACATTATAAAATTTAAATTTGTGGAATGCTTCAGATTAGATTATTCGAAATGTCCCAGTAATAGAATAAAATGCAGAGATACACAAAATATCAGACCTGAGCCAAATCCCACTGTGGATGAAGAGATATATATGATTGGCCTTCCAGAACAACATTATCATCCTTCAGCCGCAGCCTCTTCCAGTGTACATGATATTAAAACAAAAATGCTTAGTAATTAAGCGAGAATGCTTTCAAGGGCATATTATCTTTGTAATCAAACAAAAATAGTGTATATGGAGTGCGTTGGTGCTTAGAATGGTGTATCAAATCACGTTCGCCAAAATGAGGGTGTTTTTGGAGGTATATATTCGAGTGGGAGATATAAAAGGTGGTGAGGTGATGTATGATTTTGGAAAACATATATAAGGCATTTTGGATTCGAAGGCGGAAACACTGGCTTTGGTATAATCCAAAGTTGTTTTTAAGAGAAAAATACATATCGAAATTTATAATATGAAAAATGCCAAATACGTTTTGGTTGGATTATAAAATTCGATCAAAGGTGAAATGAGAATAAAAAGAGTGTGCAAGAAAACCACAGGATGGGAAAAAATTATCTTTTTATATTCTCTTATCCTAACTAGGATTTCTTGAAATTTCACCCCTTCAAGTTTTTTTTTCTTTTCAAGTTGTAAGTAACAGGAGATTTATTTTTCGTACTAGATATTCTAATAAAACATCTTTCCTTTAGTTTTCAAGTTTTTTTTTTTAATTATATGGCCTCTCTAAGTTGAAAATTGATCTTCTCCCTTTAGTTTTTCTTCATTTCCACCCCAAAATTTTAAAATTAACTTTAGCGGCAGTTAACTGCCGCTTGGTAGCCAATGTGAGCTAACTTGTGCTGGTACCCGGTCAAAGTTAACTTTCGTTGACATCCAACAACAATTAACATGCGTCAGTTTTAGGTATGATAACAGAACCACAATTCTTGGCAGAATTGTTGTATTTTTAAGCACCTAAACGTGCATTTTTCACAATATCAATCATTGGCTACCACCACATTCATTCATTCACTGCATTTTTTAAACACGTTCATTTGCTCAATGGTAAGCATGTCTTAGAAAGACCAATTCATTCATTTTCAAAATAAATTCTAACTAAAAATGCACAAGTACGCAAAATCAATAGAGTGCGATAAATTAACATTTACTGCTTAATTTCATCTCTCTTCAAATCAGGCAATAAAAGAAGCGTTACATTACATTACATTCTCCCTAAGGATGTTATATCATCATGATGTTGGATTAAAATTATATTCAGGGTTGTTCACTTAAAATGGTGGCATTGCAGTGTCTTATACTTAGCCATTGTTTGCGAGTTTGGAGGGGAAGAGAGGAGTTAAGAAAAAAAAGGAAGGAGCAAGTAGAAGAAATAGATGACATTGAGAGGGGAATGCTTTGGGGGTTCATTTTTCTTCACAATCAAAATCCTTCTCATTTGGGGGAACTCAAAAATTGTAATGGAGGAGGGTTTTGGAGGGGTTACATGAATTCTTCAAATTTAATCTATTTAGTTATAATATTCTTAAAATTAAAAATATACTAATCATAAGCATTAATTTATCATTTTTTAAAAATTTACTCTTTCAAAAAATGTGAATGATTTTACCATTTTCTCCTATATTTCCTACCCTCTAAAGTATTCCCTTCCCATCCCCTCCAAACTCCCAAACAAAGTCTTAGTGTAAAAATTTGTCAGAGTCTTTGAAAACTTAAAAAATGAAGAGAACCCATTTTCTATTCTACTGAATTAACTATATAGGTTCTCACACAAATTCCCTCATATAAGATGAGTTGTGACAAAAAGGAATACAATCCAATATATTATTTTCGAATGAATTCCACTATCCTGCCAAGTGACAAGTTTCAATTGTCATATGAGCATGATCAAGCTCAAAAAAACGTCTTAGAAATGCATTCTCGTTTGTCATACTCATCTTATATGAAGGAATTCGATGTGAGAACTTATATAGTTGATTCGGTAGAATACAACATATGTTCTATCCATTCTTTTGTATTTTCAAAGAGATTGACAAACTGTGATACTAAGTATAAGACACTTTAATGCAAACTTCTTCAGCAAACTACCTTGAATTAAAATTAATTCCAACAAAATAATGACACTACATAATAGTACAATTTAATACAACCTAACATCTTCATTTGGCTGAATCAAACTCTTCAGAATATCTCTGCAACGAAATATCTAACTCGATGTCGAGAACATGCTATACTGATTAAATACCGAGAACATGCTCCTCACGTCGTCGTCATTCTTGAGCATTATCTGGTTGAACTGCAATCTCCCGACTGAGTCGATCGATGGATGTCGATATCCAACACTGTCCACCATCCTTATGTCTCTATGGTTGAGTCATCGGTTGATTTGATCCAGCTAATCCATCAGATCTACTAACGTGACATCGACCTGAACCTTGAACAGATTGTGCTTTCCACCGTTGTAATAGACTGCAGCTAACTTCGTGTTCGGATCTACTGAATAATGGTTAATTGGTGCAATTCTACACCATAAGGAATTAAAAACAATCAATGAAAAACTCATTCAAACATTTCATCAAACACTTAAAGTGCAAAATATACATAAACGCTAAAGTTAAAAACTAAAACAAAAACATGTAAATATTTAATCAACATAAATGTAGTCTAACAAGGACTCATAACATACTTGTAAAAAAAAAAGATTTATAACATAAGCATGAAAACATTTACTACAAAAGAATCAAAATTTACATAACCCTATAGCTAAAATATTTTTAATTTAAAAGGAAAAATGTAACATATAAACATAAAATGTCAATGGTAATGCGTTATGAAAACTTACTTATTATTGGAGTTATGAATGATTTGTATTTAAAGAAATTTGATGTTGAATGATTTGAGAGAGCTTTAAAGATTGAGTTTTGTGAAATTAAATAAATGTGATAAGGTAACGGGAGTTAATTAAGAAAATTCGAGGTAGAAATGAGAAAAACCAAATGGAAAAGTTTGATGCCCTACACCAAGGCCTTACTGCATATTTCGATGGGCCGGCCATATTCTCATGTATCCATCTCTGTTCAAATAAAAAAATAAAAAGAAAATGGAGAACCCCCGGCCAAATACATAAAAGTGGTTAATTAGGTCAATGATGATGACATAACTCGAGTTGTTGGGGCCCACATAGATTTTCTTCCCAATACCCCGACATGCTAACTCTGTCACCCTGAGAGGTTTATATTCCTATGAACATGACCATAGTAATCACGACAGGTAACATGCACTTAGATTTGGTGACCCCACAAAGGTTGTATTTTGCAGCCGCCAAATTCTTCAGCATTATTTACAACAAAAACAAAACATTTGACAGTATTGTTTTTAACCTTTTTAAGGAACATTGTAGTTTTTTTTTTGTTTTTACTAAAATATTGTCTCCTTTTTTTTAGTAGTAAAATATTGCCTCCTTTGTGGGTAACACTTCCTTTTTCTCTAAACTGTATAAATATGGGCTCTCAAAAAAAATATTAGGGTTAAATATATTTTTTATTCCTATAATATACCAACTTATCATTTTTGTCCTTCTAAAAAATTTCTTTGAGTTTTAGTCCTTAAAACATTTTTCATCTTCACTTTTGGTCTATCCTTTTGAAAAAACTCATATGAAAAGTTCATATTTTTGATTAAAATTTTTCAAAAAAGTTTACAATATTGTAAGAATCTCTCCAAAAAAATTAGAACTTTTTAACATTATATGAATTTTTATATTTTTGGCAGTTAAAAAATTATATATAATTCATATTTTGTTTAAAAAATCTATTTTTTTGGAGAGATTTTTACAATATTCTACATATTTCTGCACAATTTCATTAAAAAAATTAAAAAGGCTACACATTAGTTGACTTAAAAATAGGGACCAAAACTGGTTCTTGAAAATTATATAAGGATTAAAAGTTAAAGAAAAATTTAGAGCGACTAAAACAAAAATTTGGTATATTTATAGGGGACAAAAACATATTTAACCCAAAAAATTATCATCATATTTTATAGATTTAATTCTTCAAATTTTCAATTCAATAAAATATATTTTTGTTTATAACAATATGTAACGGGGACAACTCTTTTGAACTTAGTTTTTTCTTCCACTTTTACCTTTTAATTAAACTATTTTGTCATTTTTATTATATTATTTAAATTATCAATTAGAAAATTATATAAACTTTATTAAAATATAAACTATCTACGACAAAAAATTAGCAATCCACGACAATAGAAACAATATTGAAAACTATGAAAAAACTTACGTTATTTTGACGACATTATGTGTTGTCCCATACCACCCACCTACTCCTATCATCTCTAATCTATAATACACCCTTGATCTTATTACAAGTGTTTCACATGAGGAGAGTACCACCACAATTCCTTGAGCACCAAGAAATTAGAATACATACCCATTGTTATTCTTCTATCAACCTTATATATCTCCACAGCAATATGAGTCTGCTAAACCTATCAATTCATCATATTCACACTACTTAACAAACCAAATTTTGAAGTACCTTTTAGATATCTCAGACTTCTTTTTTACAGCAATCATAAATGATTCCCTTTTTAAAGTACTCTCTTGACGACAAGGTTTCTTGCCTTAGTTCCAATTGTTGTTTTCATCAAAAATACACCAAATAATTTTTAGATATAGGTAAGATGTCCTTGGCATGTCTGCAATTTTTGTAAATTGTTGGAAGTGATTTCGAGGGTTACCGGGAGAAACATCATAAATACCAAGTCACAACCGCACATCTGTCCACAACCTGCTGGAAAAATCACAGTTGAAGAATAGATGCACAGCTGTTTCAGACACATCACTATCAACACTCACTGTCAAAATGACAACTACTTCTTTGTTGATTCTTGTTGCTATAACAATCACTATCAAAATGACAACTACTTATTTGTGCTAAGGATTTGATTAATTTTCTTTAAACAAAAAATCCCATGAAAATGTATATTAAATTATTGGAGTCAAAGACCCAACAATTAATGCATACAAGACTAGTCGGCGACGATGCTAGCCAATTAGTTATGAGATCGCCAAAATTAACAAAACAAAATATAATTTAATATATTAAATTTAATCTAAAAATACAGTAATTTTGCTAGTATAAAATGTAAATTAATGTAGTACTATAAAAAAAATAAAAATTAACCAACCTCAATTTTTAATGGCTTAATATACCAAAAGTATCAAAATAGGATGAAATAAATCTATCAAACAAGTCATAGTCTTTTGAGTATTTTATTTCTCCTATCTTTTAACAAATAAAATTATTTGGAGGAGTTAAATATATTTTATTGAAATATCTAAACATATAATACACTTAATCATACAAATAAAAGAAATGATTTTTGTGGTAGGCAAAAGCTACTTCATCGTAACCCACAGTTGTGTCGTTGAGTCCAGTACATATCACATACACAAGCGAAGAGTTATGCTATAATTGATCGAATATTTGGTGCCAATCTAAGGCCAACACAATCAAACGGTCTCTCAGCCATGCGCCATAAACGACGCAACATACTAAATTGTTTATACCTACATGAACGATCAAAGAAGGGTCATCTTAACAAATTCGTAGGCCCAGTTTTAATCTTTTGAGGGATGTAAAAAAAAATTAAATTTTGAGCCCTAGTGGGATTTGAACCCATGACCCTTCACGTAAAAACAAGCAACCACAACACTGAAACACTACGATCAATATTAAGTTATTTGCTTTCAAAATATATAACAATTATTTTAATACCTTACAAATATAAAAAAAAAGTTTTTTGGGCCCAACAAAATTGAGGCACAGTGGTATAGCCCAGCCTCGATGGGCTTCGGGCCGGCCTTGGATCAAAGTTTTATAAATAGAGTGTTCCACCACTAAAATATGTACACATTGTCATTCTAAGTAAAACCTCAAAGCACATTGAACACCTCACTAGCTAGAATTGTAGTGTCTTGCAGGTACTCCATCCCACTCTGACGAGGAACAATGCTGTTACAGTGAAGATCCACCTGCTTCAGCACATAACCACCACATATTGTTGCATCACACCTTTGATCTTCACTTTTGATCGCCTTCTGATTAAAAATAAATAGGAACAAATTCACAATTGTTGTCGTATTTAAAATGTCTCGTTTTCTTTTTCTTTTCACAGACTTCTTTTTTTGTCTTAATCTTCCATATTTCATGAAAAAATTAGACCTAATAATCCTAAATCCTATTGAGAATCATCCTAAAGAGGTTTTAAACTCGAATTCTTGATAACGATTTGTCATTGGTCAAACTCATTAGTATCTAACTACACAAATCCATGACTTAATGGCCAAATCCCCAGTCATCAATGAATTAATAAGAAAGTCAAATAATCTTCACCAAATTAAAAAGCTGACGTAATAAAGGCAACTGCTGTCAATTGCCAACTCAAATTCTTTTTCTTATGGTACAAACTGCCAAATTAATTCTATGCTCATCCAAATAAACCCCATTAAAATAAAATAATTCTCATAATGACGTATATGTTGTCACCATTTGAAAATATAAGTGGACCTTCATGACTTAATCCTGCTCCAGTTAAACATAATCAAGGTGCCGCTGGGTGGGACGATGACTTTGACTGTTATCCAAGAAAAAGCTTTCAATTTGTCGACAACAAAAAACGCCATCTAAAATTATGGTTTTCAATCCTTTTGGTTTTGGAATTTGATTAGCATGACGACATCTGTTTTGTTTATATAAGACAAATTACAAATTGTGTAGAAGTTAGTGCTAACATATATGCGGTTAGAGTTTTAAAAACCTAAAAGTAATATAGTTTTTAATATAAATGCTTCTTCAAAAAAAATCTCTTAATTAAAAAAAGAGTTAAATATGTTTTTGGTCCCTATAAAATTGAGAACTTCTAAGTTTAGTCCCTACTTAATTTTAAAAGGTTTTTCAGTCCCTACAAAAAAAATTTACTTCTAATTTTAGTTTCTGCTAAAACAAAGTTTGTTTAATTATCCTTAAGCTCTTAAATTTTTGAACGATTTTTTTGACACAAGTTTAGAAAACTATGAAAGGTTCGATTACTAAAATTTAAATTTTTTTAACATGAAACAAATTAAATATGAATTTTTTTAAAACAATAAAAGTTAAAGATAAAAATAGTGAAATCTGAACATATAAATCAAATTTTGCGGAACTTTTAGTAATGTTCTTAACACGTATCCAAAAAATTGTCAAAAAACTTAAGAGTTTAAGCATAAATTAAAAAAAATTAAATTGAAAAAGGGATTAATATTGAGTGCATAGTTTTTTTGAAGGGACTAAAAGAACTATTAAAATTAAGTAAGGATTAAACTTAAAAGGCCTTAATTTTATAGGGATTAAAAAGATATTTAACCCTTAAAAAAAGGGGTTAATAGGCCTTTACCCCCTGTAATATATGTCACTTTTGGTTTTTCCCCTGTAAATTTTTTTTGTCAGATTTCGCCCTTGTAAATTTTTTTTGTTTTAGAATACTCCCTAGTCCTGCTGACTGTGCATTTTTGCTGATGTGGCATGCTGTGTCACCTTTTTCTGATGATGTGGCACGCTGACTGTATAATTTTTTATTTTTTATTAGGTACACGTGGCATTTGTGATTTTTTTGAAATAAAAAAAATCTTAAAAAATTAAATAAAAATATGGAAATTTTTTGAAAAAATTCCAAAAAAATTTAAAAATTCTGGAAAAATTAATAAAAATAAAAAAGTGATTAAAAAAATCAGGTAAAAAAAATAATGAAAATAATCTGGAAAAGATTAATATATATCGAAATTTTCTAAAAATTAATATATTTAGAAAAAAAATCATATTTCCAGATTTTTTTCAATACCGGAAAAATTAAAAAATTCTGAAAAAATGGAGAAAATTCATATTTTTTTTTTCAAAAGTAAGAAGTTTTATTTTAATCTTTTCAATAATTATACCAGCAGCATGCCACATCATCAGAAAAAGGTGATGCAGCATGCCACATAAGCAGAAATGCACAGTCAGCTGACCTAGGAGGGTATTCTAAAACAAATTTTTCTTACAAGGATGAAATCTGACAACAAAATTTTATAGGAAAAAAATCGAAAGTGACCTATATTACAGGGGTAAATGCCTATTAACAAAAAAAAAACCTATTAATTTAAAAAATCTATAAGGGTAATTTAAAAAATCTCAGTGCACACCCTCACCTGTGAATAGGTACGTTCCTGTTTGTGGCCATACATTATCAAATAAACACATATGGTGATCCAGATTCCATATATATTTTTTAATTATAAAAAATTGTTTAAATTTCTGTATATTTTTTTGGACATTATAAAATATAATATTTTACCAATCGAAAGTTGGAATTTGAAAGATAAATATCATCAATAATATATAAAGGGTTTATGATAATACTAACAAAGGAGTGATATTTGTACAATTAATATTAGACAATTTTGGTGACAACCATTTTTCTCCTTTTGTGATTGGACAAAAACAATGGAGAGAGAAAGAAGAAAAGAGAAAATAAAAACATATGTGAGTATGAGAGAGAGGGTTGTTTCAAGAGTTGTCAAAAGTTGGTTGTCCAAATATTATTTCTCCGGTAACAAGAGTACTGATAATCTCTTGTGATGGACACTTTCCTTATTCTAGGCGGAAGAAGTGTGGATGGATTTTTCTTCTATATAAAACAAAAGAGACAACAAATTTCGACATACCTTAGTCCAAAGTCTAAAAACGGATTGCCATGACGTATCGGTTGACAGTGCAGTTGATTTGAAAAAGAGAGGAAAGGGATAAACAAAAAATATAAAGTGAAAACGACTTGTGCTCTTGCTTACGTTTGAATACATCATAAAACACTGTCTATAAACGAGGTGAGGAATATTTGAAGTTGTGGCACACAATTCATATGAAAGTCAAAATAAAATTTAGTATGCGTAAATCTTCAAAGATACTTGCTTGAATCAAGTATTGTAAATTTTAGATGCAAGTGCAAATAAAATTTTAGATGCAAACACAAAATCAAGCATTGAACAAGTAAAAGCCACCATTAATTCATGTGAATTTCAATAAATATAAAGAAAAGTTTGATTTAATTGACTGTAGCAATGTGTTTAGAAGAAGTTATTAGCACCGCCACTTAAGCACACACTAGATCGTTAATAGATAGTAAAAGTCTCATCAACGTCACATCCTTTAATTGCTCAAAAAAATCCACAGCCTTTAATGGATTAGTCCAAAATTAGTAGTACCTTGCCAACATGACAAACTCTTGTCAAAAAGTCCACATAACATACCCTTGTGAAATTATGCTCGTCGGTATATTTTTATTAAATATTATTTAAACGTAACATAACCTTGTCAAGTTGTCCCCCTAAAACATTCCACATAATAGAAAGAGAAATATAAATGATATTTGAACAACTATTTTTGACAACTTTTGTGACAACTTTCTCTCTCATACTCACATAATGTTTTTACTTTCTCTCTCCATTGCTTTTAATTTTGTGTCAATACATCATTTTCTTTGTAAAATTTTAGTTGTCACAAAAATTATCATCTTAATGAATATTCAAATAACATAACTCTAATAGAAATCATTTATACTCCCTCTTTAACCATTTTCCCACTGAATACTTTGAATTGGATTAATGGAATGAATTACGAAAGAGATCAATTAAATAAATGTAAAACTTATATACCGTAAAACAAAAAAGTAAAATAAATTAACCGTGTTTGCTACTATAAATAAAGCCCCTCTCCATTGTTCTCATTGCACATTTCATCACTATTTCATTAACCCTCCAAACTTCTTCTTTTCTTCCCTAAAAAAAACTTCTTCTTTTCTATACTCATTCACCTATATACCTTTTGTTTTAACAATGTCTGATTCAAACAACAACACCAAAGGAAATAAGTTCCCCGGCATGCAAGACGTTTTCGGTACAAGGCCACCTCCTAGAGAGAGCACTGGTGATGCGAATAACAAAACCAAAGGTACTAAGTTCCCAAGACTTCAGGATATTATGTTCACTACAAGGCCTGGGACACGGGGAACTTGATAAGCACACGGCGCCATTATCCACTTTCACTATGCTTTAATTTTCATGTATGTGATCAAGGTTTTGAACTTTGAAGTGTCCCCTTTTCCTTTTGTATTAATTTCATAGTTTTATGTTAGTTTCTCTTCTTTGTTTTAGCCTTTGTTTATGTTAAGGGACTTTTTCTAAGTTGTATTTTTTTTTCTTCTGGTTGTTGGGTCTTTATGTGGATTTGGTTATTTGTTGTTCTTCTCTGTGTTGATAGAATATTTTGTGTCTGAGTTTTAATTATTTTTCAAACAATGAAATTGTTTTTTTTTACCGATGAAAATAACCGTAACGATACTTTTTTATAGTGCTAATTTGATTTTTGTAAATCTATGTTACAAAATTGCTTTATAATTTTCTATTTTATGAGTCGGTATTTAGTGGGGATGATCGTAAATAATGGTGTAGTGCAGCAGTACATAATGAAAAGGGTAGACTTGGAAAAAAGAAGAAAGATAGTGTGCGTGTTTGAAAGAAAAAGATAGAGATAAGAGAGAGGAAGGAAACAACTGAATGAAAATGACTTTGGTTCTTTTTTTTCAACTATACATCTACCCCACCCATGTTTTGGGCTTTAATAGCAATCAAATAGACTTCCTCTAAAAAAAACAGCAAAATCTAATGGCTGAGTCGTTATTGATATGTGATTCTATAATATAATTCGTTAGAAATGATGTCATATATAATTCGTTAGAAATGATGTCATAATAAGTTCCAAAGAAAAAAAGTTCTTTAGAAATATAATTAGGCCAAAGAATGAATAATTAAAGTTTTTTACGAGAATGAATAATTAAAGTTGAAAAAGGAAGAAGTGAATCTTTTCCAACCTTTCAGAGCGAAAAATGTTAGAATGATGTCAACAAACGTACCCACCATCCACCACCATGATGTTGTTATAGGCACGGCACACCGTGTACCAATGGAAAGGGTGTAAATTCCAAACCCATTTGTCATCCTTATCATCCTGAAAAACAAAAGAATTTAACAACTCGACACACTCCCAAACCAACTCTTCCTCCCAAACAAACAACCTCCTACGCCTATGTCACGCCTCTGCATCCAACCCCAACCTAAATAGTACATATCAGCCACATTTACCATTTTACAAAGCGATAAATCATAAAGCCGACTAAATCATAAAATGAGGTAATAAATCGTTAAAAATATTACAAGTATCAGAAAAAATTAATAATATCGACAATTCAATTATGAGATGAGTATTAGTTGGGACATGGGGGCGCACACATAGATTTTCTTCCCAATATACCGACACGCTAACTCCGAGAATTACTATATTCCAAATTCCAAATGTCATCACCAGTTTTACACGTGCAGTCATGCACTTTGATTGTTTTTGTTTTAGGTGAGCCTCCATTGGCCATACTCATGACCAGTACACGAAATGTTTTAAAGCCAATTCTCTATCTTTTTTTTATAATTTATTTGTAAAGTGTAACACTACCTTTTCAATTCATTTATTTATTTTTAGATTAAAATAAATCCTTCTAAAATAGAAATTCAAAGCTTTGATTTAAAAATAAATCCTTTTAAATAAGTCTTCGTGAGTTAAACTCAGTTGATATGAACAATGCATAATATATGCAAGGTTCAGGTTCAAACCTCGACCACCACCAAAAAATATTAAAAAGATGCAATTTTTCAAGGCTTGATTCTGGTCAAGAATTTGGGTTATAATGAGTTTGTTTGCTACTGAGATTCTCATATTTGCATAAACCTTATCAATGGTATAAGGAGAAGTTCCACGTCTATGTTGTGTTAATTAAAGACATCAAAGATTTGATTCTTCAAAGCAATGTCATCATTTCTCACACCCTTAGAGATGACAATCAATGTGCGGATTATTTAACGAAACTTGGAGTTTCCACAAATAATGATCTCTTAATCTATGATGCACCTCCCGAAGGCTTACTCAATCTTTAAGAATGATGCTATATGTGCTTTCTTCTCTCGAGAGTAGGTCTTCTTTCTTTTGGCTTTGTTTTGTTTGTTGATTAGCTTTGTAAAAAAAAAAGAAAAATACTTACTTGGGTGAGTAACAATTGGCCACCAGGGTTGCCGTTATCAGGGTGTGGGATTAGTTATTTTATTAGGACATTTGACTTATAGGGCGTGTTTAAAGTTTGAGATTTATGAAACACATGGGGTGCGTTTGATTTGCTAAAAAACGAAGGACATGACAAAACAACTTCAGTTTTCCAGTGTTTGATTTATAAATCTGTTTCAGGTACAGGACAAACTGGAGGCAAGGGACAGGACAAAAACTGATATTATTGTCCCTCACCAAACCACATCACAACTTGTTGTCCCACGTACAAGTTGTCTAAAATACCAAAATAGTATTTCGTCCCCCAAAAATCATATAAAACAAAAAAAAATTATTCAATGCTATTAAAATTTCTCATGTACTGTTCTGCCTCTTGTTGTGCTATTCTGTCTTGTACTGTTCTGTCCAGTACTTACTGTTTTGCAAACCAAACACACCCCAATATTAATTCTAACACATAAAAGTCTTAAATGTACATTGACAAAAATGAAATAGGTTCGGGTTTGAATTTGATTTGGTCATCAGATTGCATCCTCAAAATATCCTCTGACTCATGTTATGTGTCGATGAAGCCATGTTTTTTTTTTTCTCTTACAAAAAAATGTGAATATGAATGAATCAAGTTGAATTGGTCACTCCTTAAAAAGAAGTTGAATTGGTCACAATGTTTTTTACCATAACAACTCGGTACTACCACGACCAATTGGACGCACGTGGATCCCCCTTCTTCTTCTTCTACCCCAAGTTAAATTAATTAATTTAATTTGATCTTATTCCAATTTTGCAGCATCCATTCGTGCTTGTTTTGTCGTTTTATTCATCATATTGTCATAAAGTCACGCTGCTATAAATTTCCATGGGGGAACACCATTAATTTGACTACGAATAATCAAATGGACTATAGTCGGTGTTGAATTCTTCTTGGTAATGTCTTTGCTGTTCTTTATGACTTAATTGCATTCTTAATTTGGTTATATTTTCCTCAAAAGCAACATATTCTTCAAAGTAGACAGAAATATATTGTGATGTACTAGTGATTACGTTATTTTATAGTAGTCCATGAATGTGTAACAATGTGACATTTGCTTGCATTTTGATTGGTTTTTCTTTACATAATTAATCGGACTATACATCGTCATAATAAAATTTGCTTCCATATAACGACATAAATGATATCAAAAGTTTTTGTCAAGGAAACTGTGCTTGCCTTTTCTTTTTAGGAGATTTTGGAGTTCAAGTAGGCTGATACCACGCCTAATCTCGTTATGTTTGTTAGACACCAAATTTGACGTATCGATTACGAGTTTTATATTTTGTTCTTTCTCTATTTTTATAGACACATCAGAATTATACTCCATCTACTGTTGGATAGTGGATACATTTCTAAAGTGAGTAAAATGTGGAAATTAAGACTTGTTATTATTATAACAAACTTGTGATTTGTTATTTACACGCTTAAGCCCTCTTCTTCTTCACCAAACTAAACTGTCGTTAGCGTCACCTTCTTGTCAGTGATGCACTGCTAAATTTCCAAAGGGGCCGGAACCCCTTTTGACCACAAATAAAATAACAATATATGTATTATATACACAATAGTCATACTAGTTCACACTGCTTATAATAATCATATGATATTCCATAATATACAAATCAAAGGATTAAAATTGGGCGGTGTTGAATTCTGTGCCTCATGCATGCATTGATTGACTTTGTTTGCCACCAGTTTGGTTATCTTTCTTCTCAAGTATCCTTCTTCTATAAAGGGACAAAAAAGTACTAGTAACTCTTTCCAGTTTCATATGTTAAAATATAAGAAATTATCTATAAGCAATTAATCTTGTCAAAAAAAAAAGTAGTTAATTTTATTTAATATTTATAATATACTAAAAATTATTTCACCCGCCACATTATAAATGCCCTTTTTACACAATATATAATTCATTAGTTTAGAATACTAAACCAATATTTAAACAATAATGTATTTCATCTAACTAATCTTCAAAAAAAAAAAATCATCTAACTCCTAGTAATATTTCAAATAATATTTAAACAATAAATGCCCTTTTTTTAATCTTATTTTAATTTTTAACAATAAATTTGATTTTTTTTTTTTTTATATTAAAATTTGTC
>Ga0228710_1001765_pt1 | contig 33166 bp, 20 predicted proteins | sample MedpolnodulmetaG_FD_177995 | JGI IMG/M metagenome (GOLD analysis project Ga0228710, IMG submission 177995) | Root nodule microbial communities from Medicago polymorpha collected in Santa Monica, California, United States - pink nodules | ecosystem: Host-associated > Plants > Roots > Nodule... | reverse complement strand
GAAGTAATGAGCCTCCAATATTACGAGATTAGAGGCTCATTACTTTAACTAGTCCCCATGTTCTTCGAATGGATCTCTTAGTTGTTGAGAGGGTTGCCCAAAAGCAGTATATAAGGCATACCCAGTAAAACTGACAATTAAACCAGATATAGAGATGGCAATTAGGGTTGCTGTTTCCATGATTATATAATATCAAGACTACAATGCTTCCGGATCTGCAACGTTGATGTCCAAATCATTGATTGAATCTGAGATTGACTTAAGTTGATCGTTCGATATGAACCAAAACAAACACCGCAACAAGACACGAAATCAAACAATGCCACACAAGACGACTAACAACACAACGCCACACTCAGACAACGAAATCACGAAAAAACACAAGAAAAAACTTGATATATGTTAAAATCATTTATTTAAATCGAAAGAAGAAAACAAGGATGCATATAAGTGATACTAGGTCAAAAAATAATCTAAAATCATTCATCCTCGATGGATGAAAGAGAACTTAGAGAATAGTTGAATTTTCTCTCACCAAAAAACTAAGTCCTCAAATAGTGGATATTTAAACGGTGAATATTTTGGTTGAAATAAATTGATAAAAGGTGAACTATTTCGGTTTAGATTTTTTAGAAGTAATATATGGACCCATGTTCAATGGTGTTGCGAGGACCCCTAGCTTGGGGGTTCAACTATTGAACTATGATTAATAATTGTAATAATATATATAAAATGATATATATTTTAAAAAATTACAGTGTACTCAATCCATATCGTACTGAAAGTACCTTTTTCATTTTTGTACAAATTGTAAATTTTAATATGTATCACTTAAAAATTAGCATATGAAGTATTATCAATATTAAATAATTACTCATAGTTAATCCCTGAATGTATACTTTGTTTCCACATTAATTCATTTTTTGAAGATTCAAATGTATTTTTTTTTATTTGTCAATTTAGGTCATAAAATTATTAACAAAAAAATAAATAAATTTGTGTTTGTAATTTTGATATATTTATTATTTAATGTAACAAAAAAATTTGATATATTTAAAAATTATAGTGATTGTATCTCACACATTCAGCGATCAAATTAGTTGCTTGTCCATTTAAAAATAAAAGGAGAAATAAAGAGAATGAAAAATTATTTAATAGAAAATTACTCACACATTCAATGTAATTGATATATGATTTTTTTTTCTACATCAATATGAAAATTTTGGTTGCAGTAGAATATACATAAATTACCACGGGAGTTAAAATGTCATTAACTAATTAGGTGGTTTACCAAAAAATAATTGAAAACGCTAACACGTTGTTATTCTGTCTTAATCAATATGAAACTTTTTTTAAGGATTACATATAGTTGAATTCGGTAGGGGAGTATAGAACTTTATTGCTTGCTTGATGTGTCTATGCAGATTGATACTCATGATCGTTGGATTTGGATTCCGGATTAAAATGTCGGTTATTCTGTTCTGGGTGTTTATTGTCTTCTCACCCATGAGGTTCATCATCATTATACTGTTGTGTCAGTTCTTTTTGGCATAAGAATGTTTCGTTGAAGGTGTCTTTATTCGCTTTGAGATTGTTTAAGAATACATTGCCCACAAAGGACATTATGTTCAGACAAGGCGTGGAATCGACATGTCATTTGTTTCTTTTATGCGACTTTTTTTTGGCTCTCTGTGGCATTTAGTGCATAATTGGCTTGTTTTTTTCTTTGGCTAATCCAGTAGGTATTTCGGATCGGTTATTATAGTTTGGCAATATGGCAAGTGTCTCAAGATTAAGGTGTTTCTATAGGACTCTCATATGGTTAGTGTGCACTTGGGTTATTTAGAAGGAAAGAAACGACGGTATTTTTAATAATGAAGCAAATACTTTAATTCAGTTTTTAGATAATACTAAGCTACTCTCTTTTTTGTAGTTAAAGGCAAAATTTGAAAACATCGTGTTCGGTTATCATAATTGGTGCCTTAACCCTCTGACGTGTTTAGGCATTAGCTAATCTTATTGCTTTTTGTTTTCCTTTTGTTTCGAAATCTATTGACTTTGCAATTGTTTCATTCGCCCTTAGTACACCTTGTGATAGGGAAATGATTTCTGATATTAATATATTCCGTTGACTTTTTTCAACACAAAAAAGAATTACATATAGTTATTCGGTCTTGAAACTTTTTTCTCTTTTAAAGGATGATCTTAAAAGTTTTGAAATCAATTTTTAAAAGTATAAAAACTTTTCTTTTGAAGATAAAATTTTAAATTTTAAATTTCTTAACACATACCATCAAAACACATGTTAAGAGGATCTAAAGATAATTATGAGAAATTGAGTTTATCGTCTAACACATTGAGTCAAAGAAAGACCTCTTTAGCTTGCACACGTGACATTATTAATTTTGGAACCCCTTGAACCCACATGTTGACATGTGTTGAACTACTTGATTTACTAAAATCGTAATTAAAATTTTCAAAGAATATAGTATAATTTTTTTAAAATTAACTTGTAATAAAATATGAAGGAAGTACTCTTTTTTCTTTTAACAAGTCAAAATGGAATATATTAAAACATCAAGAGTGGTTCATCTCGCACAAGGTGTGCAAAATAGAACCACTCAACAAGATACAATGTTAAGTGTCTGGTACCATAAAAAAACACTACGAAAGAATAATAAAATGAAAGCTACACCATAACACCCATACAATGTAAAGGATGCCGCCACTTGTCATTATAATTGAAAGCGAAAGTGAGCATATATTGGCCTTACTAAAAAAGCGAGAGTTACACCATATTTTAAAGCAAAGGAAGTACTCTCTTAGAATTGTTTATTAACATTTTCCTTACGAGAAATGATATTTACACAACCATTTTATTTTATGACAATTTTCTCTCACATACTCATATTATATCTTTTTTTTTTCTCTGATTTGGTTTTTATATCAATACCTAAATTTCTTTGTAAATTTATGGTTGTCCAATAAATTTTCATACAAATGATTGTTCAAAGAACATACCTCTTTCTTTACTAAAAATCGAGTCTATCACCTAATGTGTTGAGTCAAAGAAAGACCTCCTTAGGGTGCACACGTGAAATTATTAATTTTTGAACCCCTCGAACGCACATGTGGACATGTGTTGAACTACTTGATTTACTAAAATTAGTATTTAATAATTTCAAAATTGTTCATTTGTTTGGATCCAAAAAGAATCAAAATCTGTAGCAGCATATAAATATATATATATATGATCCTATCCGTATAATTGAGATCCATATATCAAATTGTTTATTTGAATATTTGTCCCTATCCTATCTTGGTTTCTACACACAGGACTAGTTGATGTAAACAATATGTAATCAAATGAATTATTGCCATTAGGTTGCTTGGAAATTAGAAGCAGCCTAATTTTTTAATCATTTTCTTTAACAAAGATACAAAAATTAACAAAATCTATACTAATAAAAGAAAAATCATCGCGATCCTCGTGGTTGTATTTTGATTTATTTTACTACTTTTGAATTATTCAATATATAGTTATCATTGTCAATTACTCTTGTACGATTAAAGAATTGAATATTATTTAGAATAAAAAAATGTTCACCTTCCTAGCAGCCAATGAGACCAAAATTTGAAAGAGAGAAACTTTTCAATTATCACTATTTTGCATCTATAAATACCCTATAGTTTTTCTTTATCAAACACACACACATTTCATCAAATTTAGTCTTGTATAAAGCAAAACCATGTGGTCTATAATAACAAATCCCATTAAAACTATTATTTCAAATGTTATACACCATGCCATCCATAAAGATTTTCATGCAGCAGTGGCCAAAATGTCCATCATAGATGCTTTTCTCTTCCTTGTATAAATACTTTTCTTCATCAAATCATATATATTGTTTTTGTTATCTTTCATAATTGTTGCTCTAAACAAATTGAGTGTTAATAAGAATCAAATGACTCATATTCTAAGTTATATTTTAAAGTCTATTTACTAAAGTCACACAATGGTTCATTACATCTTAATAACTTGTATAGTAATTTTTACTATATTATGCTCATGACCACTAATTACATTTTTTTTTATGATATGTATAGATTATACACTCCATTGACAAGTTGGGAATATGGCACCGTATGCCTGTTTTCTTAGGGCTAATATACTTGGCCATTAGGAGACATCTTCACCAAGAGTACAATCTCATCAATGTTGGAACAACACCTGTAGGGGTTAGGTCAAACCCTACTGATTTTCCATACAGAACTGCTGATGGAAGATATAATGACCCTTTTAATGAAAATGCTGGAAGCCAAGGATCTTTCTTCGGCAGAAACATTCTCCCTGTGGATCAGAAGAAAAAGGTACAAAATTGAAAGTTACACGATTGCCTTTTTTAGACTTTTTTTTTATATTATTGACTATTAATAGTAACTAATATTAGTATGAGGTATGTTCTCTTGTAAAAAATAATGTTAGTATTATAATATTGGAAGTGGAAATCTAACCATTGACTATTTTTACTAAGCCATCAAATAAACTTTATATCTGCCCCATAAAAAAAAAAGTAAATTATATACTCCCTCCTTTCAAAACATAAACAAAAATTGATCGACAAAATTAATGTATTTGCTTCAAAATTTGTATTAAATACATCAATTTATATTGATTCATGTTTGTTGATATTTTGGGACAGAGGAAGTATTTATTTCTCAAACATAATTATTAGGAATATAAATTTAGACATGTGTAAAAAAATTATATTTAAAACTAGAGATATGAAAAATTTGAAACTATAATCATAAACTTTTAATATATATATCAAGAATTAATTACACATGAATAGAAAGTAAACGGTCAACAAACTACGTCGCTAGACCTTTTTGAAGATGCTTCAAAAAAAATTAGGAGGAAAGATGCTACAAATTTTGAAGATCAATTTTATTTGTTCTATATAGCTTCTTTTAATAAGCATCAGTTCCTTAATTATCAAAGAAAGAAATAATAGAAGAATCTTATAATACTAATAAGATGTTTTAGTTAGCTAATTAATGAACCTTTTTCGGTTAGCTCTTTTTTATTCCCTTGTTGAATATTGAATATAAAAGCGCAAGATGTGCATGTGCATGAATGTAAAACAACACTAGAAACAAGAGCTGCCGAAACCGAATAAAAGGTTAGCTACACAAAAAACACTATGATGAGTATATAACTTTCAAAGAATATTCGTCCTCCTTCCTTAAAAGAAAAAAAGAATATAATTAATTACATATTATGTTTGTTTGACCAAGAAAAATATTGTGTTTTTGCAGTTGTTGAAACCAGACCCAATGGTGGTGGCCACCAAACTTCTAGAGAGGAGAACATATAAAGACACAGGGAAGCAATTTAATGTGATTGCAGCATCTTGGATTCAATTCATGATACACGATTGGATAGATCATATGGAAGACACTAAGCAGGTGCAAATGAATTATTATTTTTTTAAAAAAAAGAATAAACATTAATTTTTTATATTTGGTATATTCATCGGTGACGTGGCAATATTTATTAGATACTTTTCTTTTTCTTCTGTTATAAATATGTGGTGTGGTCATATAAAATCCGTCTTCTCATAGGTGAATAGTCACATCAGTAAAAATGGCACAAGAAGAAGAAGATATCTTTATTGGCTGTGTTTGGTAACACAAATAAGCTAGCTTATAGCTTCTTGGACTAGCTTATAAGCTTGTTTTGATAAAATGAGACGTGTTTGGTAAAAAGTTTTTCTCATTAGCTTATAGCATTTTTTGAAAAGCTAATTCCAACAGCTTTTGAGCTTATAGCTTGTAGCTTTTTATACTTTCTTCCAATTTTAACCTTATTAATTTAATTTTTTTTTTTTAATAAACAAAACTACCCACGTTTGATTTCACTTTCTTTTTTTTTTTCTCAAGGATTTCACTTTCTTTTATGAGTCCTGATAGATGGACATCCATAGCTGGTGACCCACTTTGTACACCCTCTTGCTGGCATCGTAATTTTGATATTTCAACACTTAATTGAGGGTAGGTTTGTCAAACTCATAAACTATGAAAAAAAATGAAAACAGTTCAAAAAAATCAGCATGTTTTCTCTTCCTCTCCCCCTCACCGTCCCTCTCTTCTCCACCGACATTGTCCGCCGCTCCTTCCTCCTTCTCTACAACGTCCCAACAACACTCTTCTCTATTTCCTTCTCTGTCTACCGTTTTTGTCTTTCTCACATTACTCTTTTACGGCGACGGAGCTCTCACCACTCTTTTTAAGTGACAACAACGGGGTACGACGACGTGAGCTCGTCGAAAACATGATTTATTTTTGCTATGGCAGTGGGGTGGTGAGCGCAGATCTGTAATGGGAAAAATGAGGTTGCCGGTGTGTTGAGAGAGGACAGAGAAGGTCTGAGGTAAGAATGGCAAACGGCGGTGGTGATCAAAGGGTTTGGATGAAAAAGTTGTTGCAGGTGGAGAGATATACAGGGGAAAGAGGTCGGAGCTCGGGACCTTCTTCTTTCTTCTAGATTGGTCATTTTTCTTTTTCTTTTTCTTTTGTTTTAATATTTTTTTTAATAGTTTTTTTTGTCATGTCATCATGTGTACGGGAGGTACACCTTTTAAAGGGTGTTTATCTATCTTTTCCGTTCTTTTATTGGACGTTTTATATCACTTGTTTTAGGGAACTTTTTTAAATGTCATCTCACACTTTTTATACTTTTGTTGTTCACTTTTTGTTGTAGTTTACAATAAATAGTAAAGCAATTTTAGTTAAATAAAATTCATAAGAAAAAATTGTTCACTAAAAAATGTCAAATTGAATTCATAAAGTACATTTATCATTTTGTCGATGAAAATAATTAAAAAGAAATATATTAAGTAAAAAATATCATATGTATAATTTATGAAGAAAAAAAACAAAATAAAAACATGTCCTTTAATGTCATTTTATATTTATCAACCACTTCAACAACTAATTTTACCAAACACTTTAATTTAAAAAAGCTAACTTTTCAACTATAAGCTATCAGCCATCAGCTCTAAGTTAGTTTTTCAACTATCAGCTATCAACTAGCTTATACCTTATTTTTACCAAATAGAGCCATAATGGAAAGACTAAAATTTATTTGTTTTAATGCAGAATGCTAATAAAAACTAAATTTCATGAGACCTCAAGGAGGAGCACACTAAATTAAGTGGGGTCCGCTAAAACATGAATAGTTCCTAGTCATTCTTCTCTATGGTACCCATATTGTTTTACACAACAATGAGTGTCAATTTAATTTAGTGTTAAAAAGATGAAAAATCACGATTAAGAATGACCTAAGTGTACTTATACAATTTATTAGAAAAATGTTTGAACTAAAATTTTATTAATAGTATTGTTATTAATAAGAACATATAAATAAATGTTATTATATTCATTACATACAGATTGAACTCATTGCACCAAGAGAAGTTGCAAACCAATGCCCACTTAAATCTTTCAAGTTCTTCAAGACAAAGGAAATTCCAACTGGCTTCTATGAGGTCCAGACCGGACATGCAAACATCCGTACACCTTGGTGGTAAGAATATTTCTAAATCAAGACAAAAACATATTTAACCCTAAAGTATATATGGTCTCAATTTAAGACCTTTTAATTGAACTTACACATGACATGACATAAATGAAACTATATGATAATAGGGATGGAAGTGTCATATATGGAAGCAATCAAGAAGTTTTGAACAAAGTGAGGACTTTCAAAGATGGTAAAATCAAAATATCAAAGGAAGGTGAACTTCTTCATAATGAAGATGGAACAGCAATTTCAGGTGACATTCGTAATAGTTGGGCTGGTGTCACAACTTTGCAGACCCTTTTTGTTCTAGAACACAATGCTGTTTGTGATTCTCTCAAGGTATACATATTATCTACATTGAATAAATTCATAAAATTTTAAATTTTTTGTTCTAAAATACACACAAAAAAAAGTTGTAAGCTAAGTTTCATTTTTATACATGTCATTTCATAAAATGGTAATTAATTTCATTTTTTAGACATGTCATTTCAATTAGTTCTAAGTTGTAAGCTAAGTTTCCATGAAACATGATTTGAGTACATTTATTGAGTACTCTAGAAAAAAATTGATATAATAAAATATAAAAAAAACTAACATACTGTATATATTTGATAATTGAACTTTATTAGAAGGAATACCCGGACTTGGAAGATGAAGATCTTTATCGCTATGCTAGATTGGTAACTTCAGCTGTGATAGCAAAGATTCACACCATAGATTGGACTGTGGAGCTCCTTAAAACTGACACTTTGCTTGGAGGCATGCGCGCCAATTGGTAAGAACACATGCAGTGATTTTCACCGTCGTTATTACTTCATATACGTCTCATATTATGGGTTATTGCAAAATTATGTATTTAATATAAAATGCACAAGTTTTAATATAAACTTGTTAGTTTTGACTTCTTAATTTATGCAAGTTTGCACATGATAGAAAAACCGATAGTTTTTGTTTATGTTGATTGCATTAATTTATGTCATGATACTAAAAGTTCAATTGTTTTAGGTATGGATTATTGGGAAAGAAATTCAAGGACACATTTGGGCATTCCGGAAATTCCATATTGAGCGGATTTGTGGGCATGAAGAGAGCAGAAAATCATGGAGTTCCATACTCCTTAACTGAGGAATTTGCTAGTGTCTATAGAATGCACCCACTCTTGCCTGATTTCCTGCATTTGAGAGACCTATCTGCCTCTCCGGGGCCTAACAAATCCCCACCATTAATCAAAGAGTATGACAATATATTATGATTTTTACATCATCATAACTATTACGCCCTCTGGTCCTAAAATATAAGAGAATATTTAAGTTCATTGAATAAATAATGTATTTAGTTCATATTATAGTACTATACTACTATATGCATTAATTATTCAATCAATTTGAAAAAATGGTTCTTCTCTTATAGTATTTAGGACGGGAGGGAGTATCTTTTTTCTGACATTATAATAAAATCTGTCTTTTGTATGGTATTACATAGGATTCCTATGAACGATTTGATCGGACTACAAGGAGAGAAGACCTTGATGGAGATAGGAGTTCAAAAACAATTGGTATCAATGGGTCACCAAGCTTGTGGGGCCTTAGAACTTTGGAACTATCCCTCATGGCTCAGAAACCTAGTACCACATAACATGGATGGCACAGAAAGATCTGATCATGTGGACTTAGCTGCTCTTGAAAGTACGATATATGAACCTTACCTTTATTTTTAAGACCATTTCATAAAAAAAATTATGTGTAAGTGATATTGAATTGACTTATAATGTGATCATATAAATGGTGCAGTTTACAGGGATAGAGAGAGAGGTGTAGCAAGATATAACCAATTCAGGAGAGGACTATTTATGATACCTATCTCTAAATGGGAAGATTTAACAGATGATAAGGAAGTAATCAAAGTATTGGAAGAGATATATGGTGATGATGTTGAGGAGCTTGATGTGCTTGTAGGTCTCATGGCAGAGAAGAAGATAAAGGGTTTTGCAATTAGTGAGACAGCTTTTACAATCTTCCTTCTCATGGCATCTAGGTAAAATCGAACTAAATTTTTTTTTACTGATGTCTATACCTTTTATATCTATACCTTTTATATCTAATCTTATCTCACTATATAGATATTTGCAAATGTATTTTAAGAAATAATGTTATACTATTCATGGTAATGAAATGAAAACATGTGTACATATTTTTTTATAAGAAAATTCTAACAAGTGCTCTTAGGGGCATTGTTTAAGCATCCAAAAGTAGCAATTTTTACATTAAAATTTGTGTATTTATGACTTTTACATGTATTTAACTTGTATTTTCAAGACAAAGTTTCTTATTGTATGTGCTATTGTGCACGACTAATTTAACACACGACACCGCACGATTGCTTACATGGTTTCACCGTATTTGTTTATATTAAATTACAATTAAAATAATTTTAAAAAACTGAAATAGCTTCTTGGCAAAATACATGTCGTGGGTGGATACGACGATCATGTGTCGTGCTTCCGTTCCTTAAACAATGCCCTTGTGGCACTTGTTAGCAAGACCTTTTTTTATATTCTCATTTCAAAGTTATTAAAATTATATTATGACAAAATACAATAATATATATTTATAGCGTTCGTTTCGCTAGAAGACACATTTTATGAAGGCGTCTTTTAGCAAGTTATTCTATGAGCATTTGCTAAAAGACACCAACTAATTTTTATGAAAGTGTCTTTTAGCAGACACCTTCATGCGTGGCTTCCAGCAAAACCGTGTGTGTGTGCGTGACTTGTTTATTATTCCTTGTATATATATTAAACTCTATTTTTTGTATCAATTCTCAAGTAACACATTGGACATTTTAGCACAAGAGTGTATTATACTTGGCTTTGTTCAAGATGTGTGGCAAAAAGGAATATAGAAATTGAATTTGATAGAACTTTAATGCACTTTGCAGGAGGCTAGAGGGTGATAGATTTTTCACAAGCAACTACAATGAGGAGACATACACCGAAAAGGGTTTGGAATGGGTGAACACAACTGAAACCTTAAAGGATGTGATTGATCGTCACTACCCAAAAATGACACACAAATGGTTGAATGCTTCAAGTGCTTTCTCTGTTTGGGATGCACCACCAAACAAACACAACCCTATTCCAATTTACTTGCGTGTTCCTAGTTAATCAATTTAAATTAGCATTATTTCTATGTTGTATTTGTGTTTATACATACACATTTATGTTTATGTGTATGTATTGGTGTTTATTTATTTGTTTTATTTGTATCTTTCAAAATAATCATATGTTGTCCTTTTCAAGAATAAAATCATGTTTTGTATTTCAGTTGATGGATATTCCACTAGTGTTTTATTTGTATTTTGATGTTTCTAAACCTAAGTTAAGACAATGATGCTTAAACTGTAAGTTTTACCTTCGTTGATTGTATATTTGTTTTAGTTTTTTCAATTAGAAAAATTCGTTTATTATTCTTGAACTTTTAAAAGAATGGCTTTTTTGTCAAAAAAAAAAATGGCTTTGTTATTTTGATTAAAAAAAATGATGGTTTTGTTAAAAACATATTTTCAAGGAGACGTGATCGAGGAAAGAATTGATGAGAAACAATTGCAATGAGCTGTTTCTATAAATTAACTAGTATATTTATCTGGCATTGTCTGAGTTAGACATTTAGCGTTGTCTGGGTTAGACATATAATTAAAGATAATCAAAATTTGGTGTGCATGGGATTCATAAATAAAAATCCTCAAAATTTTGTTTGAAGACAAACAAAGTTTTAAGTTGGAGAGATTTGATAATTGCTAGATTTTGGCTATTTTACATATTTATTTACGGCACTTTTTTTAATAAGATAAAATTAAATTAAATAAATGATCCTCCTAAACTTCTGAGCACAAGGAGTGCCATAAAAAATACTAGAGGAAATATATGTTACTTCAGCAGGAATGATAAACTGAAAAAGCCAAAAGTCAAAGCTCATTAAATTATCAGTGTATTAAGCCTCCACATATAAAAGTTGCAAGCAAAATAAACATAGTTCACTTTCGGCCACCAAAATGATTAAAGCTTAATTTTATTCACAATACTATTAACTTGTTTTGCAAGTAATTTTGAGAAAGAATCACATAAATCATGCAAATATAAAGTCCTTATATTTATAATACCATCTAATCTACTTTTACCTATTTCCTTTAATTTCAATTGTGTAGGCTTTTGAGCTTACTAACCAAAAAAAGATAATGAACAAAGATTTTTAGTCAAAGCAAATTTCTAGGAGAGCCAAAGCGAGTCATGAGCGGATCACAACATAAGCAGGACAATAAGATTCGCTAAGCAAACATGACAGAGCCCGAGGCGAGGAATATTCTAGGAAGATAAGTGTCAATACAAGAGTAAATTCGCTAAGTGAGCCATATCTTGTTTCCATTTTTAACCGTAAAGATTGCTCCAAACAAGTCTTATTTTAAAACTCAAAAAAAATATTAGTGGTTGAAATTATTTAGTATCGCATGATTCTTTGTGGATACGCTAACTCTAAATACTTAATCGTCATATATGACCGAATTATTGGACAACATTAAAATCAAACCATACTTTCTTACAAATATTGTAAACAAGATATTGGCGATCCGTGGTGGCTGAAAGCTAAAAATGATATTTTTATTTTTGACACTCATTTGTAGTGGTCAAACCCCCTAATATGTTTGGGCATCGGATAACACTGTTGTTATTATTATTGTGACAGACATCTTGTATTTGTGGTAGTCTCTTCGGTACATCTTGTGCTGAGGAGAATGTCTTGTTAATAGTTTATAATCCATTTTTGCTTGTAAAAAAAGTCTCAAGTGTCACCTCAGCTCCGTGTACGAGTTTGACTTTAACTTTATAATCTCAAGAGTTGTAATTCAAATTTTAATTAAGACAATTACAAATTTCTCATTGGTATTTTATTGTTATGAATAATATTTTCAATTTCTCTATATTTCATTTAAAAGAAAAAGAGTTTGATGAACAACATCACAAAAGATTAAATTTTACAAAAGCATCTCACAAGAAGAAGAAAAAAAAAACATAGTTTTTCGATACAAATCCTTAAACTAAAATCTTGTTGGTTTCACATATTTTAATAGGAGAAAATACAATGTATTGGCATGTGAGATTCTTTTTGGTAAGATGTATTGTGAGTCTTGTGACTTGTGAAGTTCTTTTATTAGATTTTTTCCTGATGTATGGATTTAAACCAAGAGAAAGGACAAAGATTTTTATTTTCTTTTTGTGATGTACGGGTTTAAACCTAAAGAAAAGAACAAAGATGATGGTGGTGTAATGGTGGTTTTCGGTGTTTGGGACGACAAAAATCAGAGGAAAAATAAAAGGGTTATTTGTTGAAATTGGCTTGTAATATATGTAAAGTGTGTAAAATAAAAAAGATAGATTTGAATTTTTTATAATTTTTTGCAGGAGTGTTAATGACGTTAAAATATAACTTTTCACGTAAAATTATTATATTTTGACAAAGAATAAATTAATTATGAATTTTTAAAGCGTTAAAAAATTAAAAAACAACAATATGGAAATCTCATCCAAAAAATTGAATTTTGAAGCGATCTTTTTACGAACGCCCTTATAAAAAATACATAGAGAAAATCTAAAAAGTTTTGTAGCATTCTGACAATGGCTCAATTTATTTTGATTTGTTAACCAAAACATTTAAAATTGTAGTTATGTTTCGAGTAATTGTATATACTAACATATCAAATTTGGTGCTCTAATCTTATAAATATGGTTAGAACATCATAACAACTTTCCTTAAACATACACTAGTGGCATACACACAACTAGACTCTTAACACGTGCTACCGCACAGGTCATACCACGTAGAAGTTAATCGAGTCGCAAAAATATAAACATATATAGTTAATAGAAGTTTTATAACAATTTAAAAATATGTTCCCTTCTAAGACAACAATAGCAACAAAATGAGATGGTAGCATACATAACAAAAATGTTTGAACATTGACGTTCAAGATACATTACGAAAGACTTCGTGATAAACAACATTTGAGGTCGTATTAGTGTTCTCTCCATCTCCATCAACGATTAGTATTTTCAAACCTTGTTTTGAAGTGACTCTGGAAATTGCAACGTACAACTGACCATTGATATTTTTAACCATTTAATATCCTTGTTTGAAATGTCCTTCATAGCATGATTTTTCGTAATCTATACAATATTTTTTGTTGAATGCTAGTTAAAACTAAAAGTGTATTATTCAAACGAAGAAACATTTTAAAACCATGATTTTGGCTCCATGAAGGATTATGATACAATATTAATTGCTGGTAAACAATCATCCATAAATTGCATTTAAGCTCAATAGTCAAACGAAGAAACATTTTAAAACTATAAATTGCATTCAATATAAAAGAGAGCACATTAAACTGGAAAGATAAACCATAAATTGTATTAAAATGTAAAGAAAATTCAAAAACATCAAAATGGATTTAAAAACATAAATCCTAAAAGCTGCACTCCATCAATTGCACTGCAGACATCAAACCCTCACGACAGCTGGGCGTTTGACTTGAATGTAGATGATGTCGTTCATGCCAACATGTGGAAACCCAACTTTAACCATGACATCTTCCTCCAGTTTGCATGCCTATACCATTCTTTTCCATCCTCCACCAAGCTTGATGTGGTGATGTGGCATGGTTCCAAATATAGTGATACAATTCCACTTGTTTCCACAATCATCAATCATTGTCAATGAAGTGGTCTTTTTCCTGATAGTCAAATCACACAGGCCCTTGTAAATAAGTATCTGCAAAAAAATTACTACGTTAAAAACAATTTTTTATATCTTGTAATAGAAATGACCCCAAAAAAGCAATGTAATACAAAAACATTATACCATAAATCCAGAAGTGACATCAAATCCAGTCAAATTCTTTTCCCACCAGATTTGAAAATTACTCTCATCATGATGGAATGAGAGGATTTAACTTGTGACCGGAACACCTTCATATGCAAAGGCTGGCACGATAGTTTTCTCAATTTCAAATTTCATAGAAGGAATAAAAAGAGGAGGATCCACAACACGTCCTGATCGATTAATCACGTTAATCCCAAATTGTCCAACACCAGTAAACACCATCACAAGAGTTCCACCCAAACTGACATCATAAAAGTCGTGTATGGCATTGAACCCAGTAGTTAAAAATACTCTACCACGTATCCTTTCAACCATAACCTCAAACTGGTTGTTGTTAGGGTCGATAAAAGTTGCGTAATCACCTAGTCATGCACCAAAATCAGAGACAAAGGTTTTTAGCAACATAAGTGCACCCTGGAAAAAAATATATATCCGAAATTAGTAAGTGAGAAAAATGATCAAATGAAATTTCATTTTGAAATGTCGCATCTATAAAAACACAGTATCCGTAATCTTGCACTCACATCGGTTACATGGATCTCAAGTCGAAGAGTTCTATGTTGAACTCGCAATCTGTTAACAAACTTGTCCAATTCAGTTATAAGATTTAGATCTAATGGAGCTGAAAAAGATCAAAGATTCAAAGAAATTAGTGCAAGTTGAAAAATATATATGGAACAAAACATAAGAGATCAAGAAAGAAGATGAAACATGGTTAGATTTTGCGGTGTTATTTGTACCCTTTAAGCAGTGAGAGAGTTTGTGCATCACTTTCCATTGTCAAGTCTAAACTGTTTTGACGTAAAAAAGATGGCAGGAGAGGATAATGGGAATGCATTCGTTGATATACATGGAAGGTTTTGAGATCTACGGCTGAGATGTAGGGGGTGGTTGACTCAAATTGTGGAATATTAATACATGAAAGGTTATGAGATCTACGGCTGAGATGAAAGGAGTGATTGACTGAGTTGATTAACATTAATTACGTATTAGGGAGGGGAAAAGAGGATGATTAACACTGTTTTCAATTGTCATTATGACATTTCTGTATGAGAGAGAAAGTGATGGGTTTGAAAATAGAGTTTGAATCAACGGCTGTGATTAAGTGTGTGGTTGGGAGATTAGATTAGTAATAATTACATGCTTAGGAGAGAAAAATGCAAGGGATTAAGGCAAACATGTTAGCTCATCAAGTCTAGCTTTTATAATAAAGGATAATAAAAACAAACTTATTTATAGGGCAACACTTGTCTCAGATATGCATTAGAAAATTGATTTGTTATTTTGACAAAAAAATTGATATACTATCTTCGGTCGTTATTATAAGCAAAAAATCACTTTTTAAACTTATTGAATAAATAATATATTTGATCTATAATATAAATTGTATTTGGATTATATAATAAATCTAATAAATAGTTTTTTATTAAGACTGAAGGAGAGTATTTTGTATAACATTGATCTTTTTGACTAATGTGTTGTCAATATATTTAACTTCTTTCAAGACATAGAAAGTATCATATCCCTTGACCTTGTCCCCCAAAATGAAGGATGAGATCCACTGCTTTCTGCAGTATAATTAAAGCCTCGATAATATGACTTTTTTTGTATAAATGTGAGCAAAAGAATAGTAAAAGAAATGGATGATGTGGTTCGCCTGAAACCACAAATTACGAATATATATAATGTCAAACTCGTGTGATACCATTTTGATTCTATATGATATATATACTGTATACACTGTCACCTTTTGAGAAGCAAACAATAATTGAACTATAATATCCTAATTAATTCACGGACATTGGATTATAGTGTTTCAATGAGAGGAATAAAAATTTCTAAAAAATTAATACAAAAAATGTCCAAATAACAAAAGTAGTTGAGCAACGTTTGAGATATAAATAATTGATTAATTAGAAGAGATTTTTTTAGGCAAGACAAACTGATTGATTAATTTAATTATGGAAGAAATTGATCCAAATAATGATCCAGCCGTCCAATATTGTGAATGGTAAAGCCATTGATATAGCAAGACACATGTGTCTATGATGCATGTAAGACAAGTTATATATCTCATGTGAGGCAAAGTGACAAAGTGGAAGATTGGATGCATTGACAAGTTGTTAGATATAAGTTGCTAGATGCACATGTGAGGCAAAGTGACAAAGTGGAAGATTCGATGCATTGACTAGTTGTTAGATATAAGTTGCTAGATGCATTAACAAGTTGTTAGATGCAAGTTGCTAGATGCATTGACAAGATTGTAACAACAAAAATGGAATATATTAACACCAACAGTGAGTCCTTATAAGCATAAGGTGTGCCAACAAGGATCTTAAAAGCTTTCAAGTTTAGATACATAGCAGTCAAAATCAAACGAAACAAAAAGGAATTAGCCTATACCTATAAACACAAACTGGTTCGACCACCACATATGAAAGTTTAAACTAATATCTGCATTATAAGCTTTCACCCACCAATAAGAATGTAATTTAACTTTATCTAACAGCTGGTGAGCGGAGTTTTCCTTGTTCTTGAATAATCTATTATTACACTTAGTCCATAACACCCAAACACAACAATGCCAAAGAATCTGCATACAGGAGCGATGTGCTCGTAAGCTACCTGAAGAATGAACAAATTGAACAAAATGATCATGTAAATGATCAGGGTCGGCAGATGCCACACCAATTCATAATCTAACAAGACTCCAAAGAGAGGGACATGATAGAAACACATGACGAGTCGTCTCTGAAGCTCCACAACTTGTCACACGTAATTGCAAGTCTTGAAAAGTAACCTTGCGAGTCACCAAATGATCCTTTGTCGGCAACCTATTCCGCAAAAGTCTCCACGCCAAAATAGAAACCTTTAGGGGAACCTATTTGTGCCAATTTAAATCTGAAGTAGCTTCCAAACCATAAATCTCCTGACTAGTTAGCAAAGTGAACACACCCCTGACTGAATAACCGACGCTAGGATCAAGCCTCCACTACCACTCATTTGTAATATTGACATTCACACATTTGGTTTAATGCATAGAAAACAAGTGGTTTGTTTCATGTAATGAACCATGGTTTGCCTATCCTACTAACATCAAGTTCATTTGCACCATTTCATCATCTAATCAAGTAGTAACACATTAACAAGAACTAGAGCTTGTTGAGAGTGAAAGAAAAAAAATATAAAGACCTAACAGATATTAAGGTCTAAGGAATTTTTTTAAAGAGTAATGATATTTGAACAACTTTTTTGATACAACTTTGAGACAACCTTATTGTTCTATCTTCTTACTGGTCAAAAACAATAGAGAGAGAGAGAGAGAGAGAAAAATGAAGAGAGAGAATAAGAATATAATGTGAGTATGAGAGAGAAAGTTGTTCAAAAATTGTACCAAAATGATTGTACAAATATCATTTCTCTTTTTTAAATGAGCTTAGTCAAAGCCCATAATAGCACTTTTGAGAAAAATAAATTATTTTTCAAATGCCTTAAAATTTAAAATATAAATAATTTACAAATTTAATGTAATCAATTTAATAAAGTCAATCAATCTAATCTCAATTGAAACAATTTTTGTTTCATATAAAATTTGCTAAAATTAATAATAAATTCAATCGATTAGATTTTACTAGAATAAGATTTGAACACCTTGTTTGTCAAAAAAAGAAAAGATTTGAACACCTTGATTTGCTAAAATTAGTAATAATTTAATCTTTTTTTCATTAGATTGGTTGTATTCAAAGAATCGAAAGCCGTACGAGTATATAAATATATTATCTTGTTCGTATATTCAAAATCTATATACCAAAATTGTTCAATGATTTGTTTGTTTGTTCATAAATAGTATAGTATCATTTACACATACCAGCACTAGTTGCAGTAAAGAACATGCATTCAAATGTATCATACGCCGGCAGGCCACATGTTCATTAGAAAGAGGCATCATTTTTTAATATTTTCCTCAACAAATATCTAAAATTAACGATTATAATTTTGATCAATAAAAAAGTATCATTGTTATCCTCGTGGTTGTATACCGGGGTTAATTTTCTCTATTGTTGTATTATTGAACTCTAGTGATCATGTTCAACGATGTCTATTTTTAGATGTAAGAGTCAGGGATCGATCTCGAACACCTTATTTATTCATCTTTTAAAATGTACATCCAAACCATTAGAGTATTTTTTTTTTTTTTAAAATTGTTCAAATGAATATTTAGAAGTGTTAATTTATCAATTTTTTTTGGAATTTGGACAAATTATCATACACAAGTACACAACCAACACCGAAAATAACAACAATATATAAAAAAACTAGTAAAAGTTGCAAATACAAACACGTCAATTTTGAGTTAAAATCTTCATTTGTTAAGAATAAATGGATAATGTCATTTGGTGAGAGATAAAAACAAAAAAGTATGTAGTGAATCATACCACTAAGTAAATTCCATTATTATTAATTATTTTCAAAATTTGTTGTGTCTTTATTTCTCCTAATAAAAGAAATGGAGAAACTAATAATAGAGAAGATCCTGACTCCTCAATTTTGAGGTGGATGAAAAAATTCCTCTCAATACAAGATAGAGGAATTAGTCACTTTAGTCCCTGAATGAAAAATGAGTAGTCACTTTAGTCTCTGAATGTAAAGAAATTGCAAAACAGTCCCTGAATGTAAACTTTGTTGATCAATTTCAAGGACTAAGGTGACTAATGGAGTCTACATTCAGGGATTAAATTGACTAACAGAGTCTGCATTCAAGAACTAAATTGACTACCAGAGTCTACATTCAGGGACTATTTTGCAATTTACCTGTATTCATGGAATAAAGTGATGACTCATTTCCTATTCAGGGACTAAAGTGACTAATCTTCACTTATATGAATAAAAAAAACCGAACTTAATCCGATTAAAAACTCACTATCGAGACAATGAGTACAACATCAAATATCTTACTATTTTTATGAATTGACAAAGCACGTCAAATAATCATCAACTATCATAAAACTAACCAGAAAAGAACAACCAAACCTTGCAAATAAGTAGGGTATTTCAAAACTGATAGAAAACACAACTACTCACTAAAATCATCTAAGTAATTAATTTGATGACACAAACTACATACTTACTCCATTTCAAAATGAAGTTATTTAAGGTTTTTACACACATATTAAGAAATGAATTAATTAAAATAAAGAGAGGTGTTCTTGTTCAAAAAATAGATAAAAAGACGTGTTATTTTATCAAATTATCATAATCAACTATTGGTTTTCGTTTGTTTTTCATTAAAGAAAAAATAATATTTTAGAAATAGTATATACAATATTAATTGAAGAGTATAATTAAAAATAAAAAGTTTTTATTGCATTGAAAACTGAAAGTGACATTTATTTTAAAACAATTTTTTTCTAAAACAACACTTATTTTAGAACAGATGAAATATTAATTTCTCAAATATGTGGTGGTCTCTTGGACACCCCACATATTTTGTTGTTATTTCCCTTTATCTCTTCTCTTTTCTTTTATTTAATTTGGTGTGGGCTCCACTTGAAAGGTCCCACCCAACAATTTGCACATAAATTAGAATTGAGTCAATTTTCTAAGTCCTATCCCTTGCGGTTGCCGGTTATAAATACCCTAACATTTTTCATTGAATGACACACATACACAATTCATCAAAATTAGTCTTATACCAAGCAACAATGTGGTCTATAGTAATCGATCCAATTAGAGATCTTTTTGCAAGGGTTATGCACCATGCTATCCATAAAGATTTCCATGAAGCAGTGTCCAAAATGACCATCATAGATGCTTTTCTTTTCCTTGTACAAACATCACTCATAATCAACTATATTATTCTTGTTTCTATCATAAATATACATTTATAATTGTTCTTGTGAACTTTGCGATGCTATAACTATAAGCATGTTTTGATGATATGTGAAAGATTAGACGACTCATATCTTAAATTTAAATTTAAATTATACTTTAAATTTGATTTAGTAAAGTTAGAATACTAGTAATTTTTATCTTTATCACATGGTCAAGACCTTGACCATATGTTTTCTTTAACGATAAATGTTATTTTGACAACACCTTATATTTATATTGTACATGTACTGTTTGGTTTTCTAGTTATTATACTCCTTTTGATTATTTTCATAAGAGATCAATAAGTTAACAAGGATACCCTTTCAAATAGTCTATATATTACAAAGACCAAATTCAATATGAATAAATTTTGCAAGGTTTAAAACAAATCTTTTAAAAACTAAAACTTAAAGTGGTATATTTGCGAAGACCTAAAACAAAAATATATATTTTAGAACGATTAAAATCAAAATTGTTGATATATTTATAAGTACCATTTACATATTTAACTAAGTCTTTATGCTTAAATATTATGCTCATGACTACTAATTACATGATTTATTTTTTTTTGGTTTTTTGCATGGTATTTACAGATTGTACACTCCATTGACAAGTTGGGGATATGGCATCGTTTACCTGTTTTTTTAGGCCTCTTGTACTTGAACATTAGACGCCATCTTCACCAACAATACAACCTCATAAACGTTGGGACAACACCTGTTGGGATTAGGTACAACCCTACTGACTTCCCATACAGAACAGCTGATGGAAGGTATAATGACCCTTTTAATGATGGTGCTGGAAGCCAAGGGACTTTCTTTGGCAGAAATATGCTTCCTGTGGATCAAAAGGAAAAGGTCCAAATTAAAAATTACTTACAACCCTCTAGTCACAATTACAATTAAAAGTTAACTTTTTCGTCACCATAATATACATTATTTATTCAATAAATTTAAAAAGTGAATTTTTGTTTATAATAGTGGGTGTATATCGTTGAATTTATATATGAATCTGATTCAAATGTGAACTTTATTAATTTTTAATAGATTTTAATAAAATAGTCTAGGTTATTATCTTTTATTATTATAAAATACAATTTTACTAAAAATGGTTTACTTTTAGATATTTTTTAGAGATCCATATTAGACACGGTATGTACTTATGCGTCCGTTAAGAGAATAAATTTGAAATACTTAAAAAATAGAGAGGAAAAATATAATTTGATTTTATAAGAGTGTCTAATGTAGATCTAGTACAAAGATAGATATTACATCTTTTCTTCATTTTATAGCAATTATTATAAAATTATTTTTTACTAAAAGTAGCAAGTATTTATTTGTTTTGTGTGTAGTTGTCGAAGCCAAATCCAATGGTGGTGGCCACAAAACTTCTGGAGAGAAGAACATACAAGGACACTGGAAAGCAACTGAATGTGATTGCAGCATCTTGGCTTCAATTTATGATACATGATTGGGTAGATCATATGGAAGACACCAAGCAGGTGCGAATGGATTTCATCAACTTAAAATTACAAATACACTATCCGGTCACATTTATAATCCAGATACATCACTTGAAATGTTTAAGTTTTTTTTTAACAAACATTACATTTATTTTGACAAAATAAACATTAAATTAATTAATGTTCAATAACATATTTTTCCACTTTTTTGTGATTAAATGTGATTCTAACCACTAACTATTTGAAAAAAAAAATTATTTTAATTATCTTATATAGATTGAACTCACTGCACCAAATGAAGTTGCAAGCCAATGCCCACTAAAATCTTTTAAGTTCTACAAGACAAAGGAAATTCCCACTGGCTTCTATGATATCAAGACTGGAGCTGCTAACATCCGCACACCTTGGTGGTAACAATATTTATATTTCTATATATAAAAGTCTTCATTATGTCCATGTAAGTATAACTCAGTTGGCAATGCGTTGTTATATGCAAGAATCGGGTTTCATACCCTAAACATTTCAGTTATTCACTATAAGCTGAATTTTAGCCACTAAGTTATTACTTGAAGAAAAAAAAATTCATTGTATACTGTCTCAATTTAAGATCTTTTAATATACACATGACAAGAATGAATGAATGTATATAATAAAAGGGATGGAAGTGTGATATATGGAAGCAATGAAGAAGTTTTGAACAAAGTGAGGACTTTCAAAGATGGGAAGTTAAAAATATCAGATGATGGTAACCTTATCCAAAATGAAGATGGAGTAGCAATTTCAGGTGATGTTCGCAATAGTTGGGCTGGTGTTTCAACTTTGCAGGCACTTTTCATTCAAGAACACAATGCTGTTTGTGATACTCTCAAGGTATGTATAATGTTGATCTTGGATTGAGATGTTTTATGAATAGAAACCTAGAAATTGAAACATATGCCACACTTGTGTACATGTATATTAAGTAATATATATAAAGAATTGATATATAGAATAAATGAAAACTAATATATTTTTAAATTGTACTTTATTAGAAGCATTACCCAGACTTTGAAGATGAAGATCTTTATCGTCGTGCTAGATTGGTAACTTCAGCTGTGATTGCAAAGATTCATGTAATAGATTGGAGTGTGGAGCTTATTAAAACTGACATATTGCTTGCAGGTTTTCACGCCAATTGGTAAGAACACAAATCTTTGGGTTTTCACCAGTTATATTTTCTCTGACAAAATAAGTGTAGAATTCGAGGTTCGAACTCAGACATCCGTACATAATACAATGTCATTATTAATTGAGTTAAGCTTACCGAATTGACATTTTGAAATTTATAGGATACTAATGTTTTATGCAAAATAAAGCATATTTTGTTTTATTTTAAATAAGGACTTTACCCTCCAAATTTATAGGAGTCGATGTTATAGTATGATTATGTCAAATTAAAATAAAATAGGTATAATGATTTTGATGTTCATTACATTAATTTATGTCATGGTGCTAAACTATTCAATTAAATTTTAGGTATGGAATATTGGGAAAGAAATTTAAGGACACATTTGGACATGTTGGAATAGCTCTTTTGAGTGGATATGTGGGCATGAAGAGAACAGAAAACCATGGTGTTCCATACTCTTTGACTGAGGAATTTGTCAGTGTCTATAGGATGCATCAACTCCTACCTGATTCCTTGCACTTGAGAGACATATCTGCATCTCCAGGGCTTAACAAATCTCCACCATTAACCGAAGAGTATGCCAAAATATTTTTCACCATCATAGCTTATTAACTTTTTATAATATTATAATTATATGAATGATGTTAACAAAGTTTCAACACTTTTTTATGACCCGTGAATAAATTTTTTGTGCAAATGAGTCTCACTAAATAGAATATAAGATTCTCTTGACAAAAATAAATAAATAAATAAATAAGATTCTCATATTTAGTAAGACTCGCCTAAATTTTACTCAATCACGCAAAGTTTTGGAAAGAGAGTAAACAAAGTATATATGTTGTTAGAACTTTTCAATCTCAATTTTATTTATTGACTATTGATAATAAAAAAAATTATATTTACTTCCTAATGACTTCAAAAAATATTTCTTTTGGTGTTAGGATTCCCATGAATGATTTGATTGGACTACAAGGAGAAAAGACCTTGTTCGAGATAGGAGTTCAAAAACAATTGGTATCAATGGGTCACCAAGCTTGTGGTGCCCTAGAACTTTGGAACTATCCATCATGGCTCAGAGACCTAGTACCACATAATGTAGATGGCACAGAAAGATCTAACCATGTGGACTTGGCTTCTCTTGAAAGTAGGATATATGAACTACAACTAAATTAAGACCATTTTATTTTGTGTGTAAGTGACATTGACTTAACATTGTGATTTGATCTAATAAATGCAGTTTACAGGGATAGAGAGAAGAATGTACCAAGATATAATCAATTCAGGAGAGGAGTACTGATGATACCTATATCAAAATGGGAAGATTTGACAGATGATAAGGAAACCATTAAAGTGTTAGAAGAGGTATATGGTGATGATGTTGAGGAGCTTGATTTGCAAGTAGGTCTCATGGCAGAGAAGAAGATAAAGGGTTTTGCAATTAGTGAGACAGCTTTTGCAATATTCATTCTCATGGCAACTAGGTAAAAAAAAATTACAAAATTATTTTCTTTTATTAATGTGTAAACCTTTCATTTTATTGAATTATTATACGGTTATTTATGTGTGTGGGATAGGGTTGGAAATATGTCAGGAAGGCTTAGAAGGGCTTACGGCCTGACCTGTTTAGACTTGGTCTGACTTGTTTATTAAAAAAGTTAGACTTAGTTTTTCAAATGTCTGTTTAAGTAAATAGTTGAGGCTTACACTCTTAATTATTTTGTTGAAGTTTTTTTCAAAAGAAATACATATAGTGGATTTGATTGAACTTTCATACATTTTGAAGGAGGCTAGAGTCTGATAGGTTTTTCACAAGCAACTTCAATGAGGAGACATACACCAAAGAAGGGTTGGAATGGGTGAACACAACTGAGAGTTTAAAGAATGTAATTGACCGTCACCACCCAGAAATGACACATAAATGGTTGAATGCTTCAAGTGCTTTCTCTGTTTGGAGTGCACCACCAAACAAACACAATCCTATTCCAATTTATTTTCGTGTTCCTAATTAGTCATTGCACTTTTTTATGTGTTTCTATTTAGTACTTTCAGTATTTTTCCCTATTATTAGAGTACTTTGTATTTCCATAAAATGGATATGGTTCCATACTAGTAAATCTAGTTGGTGATTTCCAATGCTTAATCTCATTTGTATTGCTACATTGTATTGATGAAGTTTTGAGCAGTAATATTTTATTTAAATAATTTGTTATTAAGCACTTAATCGGTTATCTTAACTCACTCATAATATGAGTTAAATGTCTTCGTGAACTTAGCTCAGTCGGTAGGAACAATGCAAGATCTGAGGTTCAAACTCTAGCCACCACAAAAAAAAAAAAAAAACACACTAATAATATATATCATCCTAGCTGATTAACAAAATTATTGTTGAGAAACTAAGAATTGATAGAAAATGATGGAAAATAAGAGAAAAGGAGAAAAAAAAAATGTAGAAGCTGGATAAAGCATTATTATTGATTACTTGAGAATGAAGGTATTGCGTGTATTTATAGTACTTCTATGATGGTATACACTAAGCTACTGTAAGTTCCATCTTATAGGAAAATAACTAACTTCATAACAAACTAGAAAGCTCTTTCAAAACTGAGGTGCACTATGTTCTTCTTCTTTATCTAGCAGCAAGCTTGATTCTAAATCTTTTGTGTTCTGCTTCAATAATTATCTAATCAATTATATTTCTAACTTAATCTATTAATCGATCATCATTCTTAAAAGAATGAAAATGTGGGCAGTTTATTACTTTAGAGTGGACAGATTTTTCTTTATAAAAATAATATTAAAAAGTTAAAAGTGGAAGAAAATATAAAAATCTATAAGCTATAATCTAAAATGCTATTTAAAATAGCATCTCAAGAAAAGCTATAAGCTATAGTAAGAAAAGTTTACAAAACATATATTATTGACTTTACCAAACATAGTCATGTATCCAAATAAAGATAAACCAGTTTCTTTATTAGTCCCTTTTGACTTGCAATAAACCAGTCTCTTTTCACATATTCTTGATTTAGTTGTGAGATATGGGTAAGGAGGTTTAAGTAGTTTGGTGGTTGCTAGTGTGAGTGAGTTCGACCCAAATAAAGAAAGATAGGGTTGGAAGGCATTGGAAAATATGTGTTCATAGAGGTGGGACTGGGATTTTTGTCCTGAATAAAGAATTAAAAAAAATGGGTATCCGACACAAGAACCGATTAATTCGAAGGGTCTAATCTCATTGTGGAGCCTCATTTAAAATAAAAATTAAAAAGCTCTTTTTGAACAAAGAAACCTTTAGTTATTTGGTTTGTATTAACTAAAGCTCCAATATAGGTTTATTAATTAGGATGTTGTCAAAAGGCGAAGTGAAACGATTCACTCCCAAAGGTGAAACACTTATTTTCTCTAAAACAAAAGTGAAACGAATGACTTTCTTAAGTGAAACGATTCACTTTTTAAAAAACATTAAAAATCACTTTTTTTTAAATAATTGAAACGATTCATTCATATATGAGTTAAACGATTCATTTATATGAGTGAAATTATTCCATGTTTTTCTCTATTCACTTTAATGAGTGATACACTTAACTTTTAGAAAAACACTTGAAAATACAATTTTTTTTAAACGAAGTGAAGTAAAATGATTCACTTGGTGAAAAAATGCACATTTCAAAAACCAACACCACCAAGTGTATGAATGCATAGTTTAAAACAATGCACCCTAAATAAGATTGAGAAGACAAGATTATGTGAGCAACATAGGTACACAAACTCTAACATCAATGATGTGTAATCGTTGTTGTCTAATAAATTTGATATGAACAACCTGAGAGAAGTTAACTAATTCTTGGTATTAAAGTTACTATGGCAGAAATTGGAATTGTCTTGGATCAGTCCCACTGTGTTTAGAAGATCTTGAGGAAATATAATTGTTTTGCCTGTAAATATGTTTTTATATCATATGATCCAAGTGTAACACTCTTTAAAAACATTGGCGAAAGTGTAAAACGCTTTAATAGATGTATTACGGTTGTGTTTGAAAGACCCGCAAGCAATGTTTCACAAATCGAGTGTTAACTCGCCGAGTTTATAGAGTTTACGTTTTTAGGTATCAAAATCGTGTTAAGCCGGAGGTAAACTCGATTTTTGGTTAAATCAGAATGTTTGACGAGTTTGACTCGAGTTAACTCGATCAAACTTAGTAAACTCGACCGAGTTTGCCGAGTTTACGTCAAAAAAAAATTGAAGAAAAATTGGGCCATGAGAAGATTTAAGAGGCTTTTTAGATGGTTAAGACTTAAGAGACTTATGAAACTTAGGATTTTGCAAGTTTATTTTGTAATTTGATGTTTAGTTGAACATAATGTTTTATTATGGTGGTTGAAAACCTTTATAATTTAGTAATATTTTACACTATTGGACTATTTACAATATTATATTAGTTTACATATGTCATGTAAATAATAAATTTTATTTAATTTTAATTTTAGGTAAACTCGTACGAGTTCTTGAGTCGAGTTCACCTAAGCAAAACGAGTTGAGGTAAACTCTCGAGTTGTAAAACTTTGTCCGCAAGGATAGATGATAAACTTGAAAAAAGAATTAGAACAAACCCCTAACCTAAATTGTTGAATTCAAAAATGTCAACCAACCAAAAAAAATTGTCCACCTACCAAAATTTTGATAATAATCATAGAACTTCACTATCCAATGATAAAAAGAAATATTCTAATTCATCCATGATAGAAGACCTATCATACTCTTTCATGTTAGACCGGGCCTTAAAACAAATATTTTTGTCAATGTTTATAACTTTGTCAAATTCCCATTAAAGCAAGGTAAGGGTGTGAACAGGACGTGGGCATGGGAAGGAGCAGATCCATTACATTCAGCATTCTGCAGCTTAATTCCAACCACAATAATTACAATAGGTTAATACTGGGAACAAAGCAATAAAAGAGATAATACTGTTTTTGGCTTGGAATCACAAACAAATGATAATGCCAAATTCGTGGTATACCGTTTTGTTCAAATATGATATGATACATAAATACAATATCAAGAACAGAATTCATGATCCAAGAGTGAACTAACATGTTGCAACGATTCCAAGAATGAAATGTAGGATCAAAATTATTAGGAATCGGAGGAATTGTTCCATCAACAGACTCAAACTTCATCTTGCCTCCTAAAGTCCTACGCATAGAACGAGCCCATGAGTGACAATTGGAGCCATCTAAAATTGGAGAAACGGTTACAGAAGAAGGACCATCACTTTGATGAACGAAGTAAGGACTGGATTATTGATCATGTAGAACATCGGTTCCAAAAGAAGATGCATTATTTGTACGAGGCACCATGGATGAAAGCTTGCGGAAGAAGCATGTTAAGATCAAAAGGCTCATGATACCATATTGAGTAAACAAGAAATTGATAGAAAGTGATAGAAAATGAGAGAAAGTAAGAGAAAACATGATGAAGAATGAGAGAAAATCATATTAACTTGTAAAAGAAGTCATTACATGCTTTTAATAGTTTGTTTCTCTAAAAAAAAAATGCTTTTATAGTTTGTTAGTGAATGTTCACTCTATAGTATTGTGAACTAACTTCACTTTAACATAGCTAGCTTCTCCTACAATTAAGGGAGTTAGTTATATGGCATAACTAACTCTAAAACACTCTAAGCTACAATATCTTGTGGCACAAGTAACTTGAGTTATCATGTTCTTCTTCTTTGTTGTCCAATAAGCTAGCTTCAATATCTTCTGCATCAAGTTTTAACAACTCTGATAGGTGACAATGTGAAGTTTATACAACGAGAACGATGTGGTATATATTATGCACCAATTCAAAAGTCCAATCTAATACAAGGCGTGTTCTAGGGTGGGAGAGTCTTTTGAATCTTCCACCATGGACGAATGAGCTTATGATATATCTGGTTGTACTATATATGCCCCCTCGATCAGCGATCGCACTTTACTCTCCACTTTCTATTTGTCCATCAAACTCAAAACAGAACCTCTTGGTCCACCGCCACTGACATTATCGACTTTCTCATCGTCCTTCTGCAAAGTGAAGCTTGTGATGCTTTAAGAGAGTGTTGTGGTGATACAAATTTGTTCCACGAAGGTGAATGTTGATGGTGCACTGATTGCAGTTGTAGTCTGCCAGTCGGTCGAGTCCAAAATGGTAATAATGTTGTGGTTTTTATGTGAAACATTATTCTTTTAATGCAAAATAATAATTCTGATAATAATCCAAGTTAGGTGGGCTAGTTTTACCTTCTTTTTTTTAATTTGAGAATAATCTAAAATCACGACCGTGTAAAGTCTCCGCATTCTATAAATCTAAAGTCACGACCATGTAAAGTCTCTGCATTCTATAAATAATCTCATGATGAGAGGAAAGGAAAAAATTTGTAAAAAAAAAAGTTTAGTCTCTAATTAACAATGGCGACTTCTTTGTGGCATGTGAAACTCACACCACCTAAAGCTTCCAACATTTTATATAGCTTAGATTCTATATTTATCCTGAATTCAGAAATCTAGTAATAAACGATGAAAACAGCAAATTGTAAATTTTGTTCAAGTTCTATCATGCTTTTGTTTTGGTAACCAAACCCAAGCCTCAGTGACTCGGTACATGAACAGTTCAATACACACAATACAACAAAATTAATTCTCAAAATTAGAAAGAGAAAAAAAATTAAAGTCTTAGGTTCCCATCATTATTTTCTACATAAGTTGTGTTTCTTGTCACTAGTTGGTTCAATCTAGCATGTAATAATGGAGTAAAAATAAGGAAGGGTATCATGGAGGGCCGTTCCTATGAAATAGGAGGTTCAGCTCTCTTTTTAAAATAGGTTTCAGTAAAATAAAAACGTAATTTCTTTATGTAGTTAAGTTTTATTAAAAAAATCAGAATCCGAAGAACTTCTAAAGATGAAATGAAATAACAAAAATTAAGTGAAAGAGATGTGAAATTTACCTAACATTGTCGTTTGAATTTGTCACTCCTTCGTTGTATGAAAGGGGAAAACAAATGGTTTATGCAAAAAAATAAATGATTATTGTGATTCTTTCAATGAAATAGCTTTTCAAATAGACTAATTAAATGATTATATAAATTGGGCGTGGTTTGGTAGCATCAGATTTATGTCCAGAATGGAGAACTAAAGTCTAGAAAAAATAACTCAAACGTCTACTGAAGAAAGAAAAAAAAAAGTAATATATTTTTTTTAGGTGGGAGGTGGTATTATACTTAATTTATTTTTTGAGGTCCATAGCATTTGGAGGCCCGACTTGGTTGAGCTCCTTGCACATGATAGTAATAGTAGAGTTTCATTATTCAATGGTTAAAAAATTTACTCCATTTGTCCCTTTTTATAGGAGTAGTTTTTAGAAAAGTTTTGTCCTTAAATATAAGATTATATACAAATTCCTAGATGCATTGATTACACTTTTTTCAAATATATCATTTAATAATACTATCAATTTGTCTTGGTATATGAAAAGTTAACATTAAATATATTATTTTTTGGGTACACATTAAATATATATTTAATTAAGGATAATCAAGTAATAGTCACACACTCCTTAAAAAAACAGTAATAGTCACACACATTTGAGATAACTTTATTACTCCAACAACTTTTCTTAATACTTGTGATTTTTATAAATTACTCCTATAAAAAAGGATAGAATGAGTATTTGAATTCATCCACACTGAAAGCCTTGTCATACAGTCTCACACTTGACTAAGCCTTAAAACAAATATTTTTGTAAATGTTTATAACTTTGTCAAATTCCCATTAAAACAAAAAATTGCCCTTCTCGTTTTTTATTTTATTCATTCTCTTAATTTAATGTGAGTTAATTTACATTTGGCATTTTTCAGCGTAAGTTAACTCACGCTGACACTTTTAAAATTGGTTCAATCACTTTTTAAGATAGTTTAACCGATCTTTAAAGTATCAACATAAGTTAACTCACACTGAAAAATACCAAACGTGAGTTAAGTCACATTGAGTTAAGTGAAAGAGTAAAATCAAAAGTGAGAAGACCAATTCTCTTAAAGCAATGTAAGGGTGTGAAGTGTGAAGAGGACGTGGGCATGGGCATGGGAAGGAGCAGATCCATCACATTCAACATTCTGTAGTTTAATTCCAACCACTATAATTATAAGACTATTACTTTTCCCACCCTCGGTAGCGAGTCTTGAGTTAATTTGTTGGGGGTGCCGAAATTCTATATAATATATATTAAACGGTTTCATGAAGCAACAATAATTAGTAACTAGTCTAGTGGTTTGAATTGTTTGAAAGTAGCAAGAAAGAGGGGGTTTGAATCCGACGAAAGCGTTTTTTTTAATACAATATGTAAAAATACAAGACAAATATTTAAAAAAAAGAAAAGAAAAGGATAGTGTTGAACCAGCAACCTTCAACTAATTATCGAACTTCCTTTCCACTGCAACAACTGATATCTAATTGATTTAACACGCCTAATATAGTATATAAGGAAAACCTAGGGGAGGCCATGGCTCCCATGGGTCCCTGAGGAGATCCGCCCCTACCCACCTTGCATGTTTCTCGCGCGCCCTATTTTTTCCCAAAATATACTTTGAATTATATAATCCGAATTTGAGTTTTTCCCACTCTAGGGTGAAAAAGTGAGTTTTTCACCAATTCGGATTTTATAATCCGATAACCTAAAAAAATAGGTCGTGCTGATTTTTTCGGATTATAGAATCCAATCCGAACACCCCCCAAACACCCATTTTGTCATGGTGCTGATGTAGTTCATATTACATAATCCAAACTGCACTAGCATCAATTATGAACATGTTTGTAACATGGGTAGTCATTTTACGGACAATATTAATCTTCCTAACTCTCATCCTTGTGTTTTTAGATCCAGACCCCCTTAGAAGGGACTTCTTACGGGACTCTGTCCCTCAAAATCCAAAATTCTATCATTTCGACCCCTTTTTTCTGCATCAGCACCAATTCTGAACATGTTTGTAACATGGATAGTCAGTATAAAGACAATGTTAATCTTCCTAACTCTCATCCTTGTGTTTTTATGATTTTATTTGACAGACTTTTATCATTTTTTTTACCTGGTTTTTTGGTTGTTTTTAAAAACAAAATTCAAACTTGATGGATGAGAGAGATTATGATTGTTGATTATACATAAGCATAGTTTTAGATTATGAAATCCGAACTGCAAGGGACATTTTTGAAAATTTTACAGGATACATGAGAGTGTCATAGGATGGAAAAAGTAATAGTCTAATTACAATAGGTTAATATTGGGAACAAAATAATAAAAGAGATAATGGATAATGTTTTTGGCTTGGAATCACAAACAAATGATAATGCCAAATTCGTGGCATACCGTTTTGTTCAAATATGATATGATACGTAGATACGATATTGTCACCATCTTAGATGTATATGATATTTTAATCAATAGAAAGGGAATTGAAATATTGAATCAATACAAAAAAAACTCATTTGTCAAGATAATAATCATTCATCATGAATCAATATCAGAAAAACATTGAATCAATACAAAAAACGTGTCCAAATGTAACAAAGAAACGGCAGGATTTGAGAAATAAATCATCCAATGAATCTTTTTCTTTCAAAAAAAAATCATCAAATGAATCTTTTGAAAGATATATTGTCAAAATGAATCAAAAAAGTTAGATATGAGAACAAAAATATTCTCAAAAGGAAATGTTTATTACATCAACATTTTTTTCCCCAAGATTTAACGGAGTAGACTAAAAGATCATTTACAAAAAATACAGGGATTAAAACTAAAATGTGCTACAACTTTAGGGACAAATGAAGTATTTAAGGTTTTTTTTTTAGTTTTATTTTTTATTTTTTATGTTTGAATGTAATGTTCGAGCATCTAAAATGGAGACATTCATTTTTAGAGGTGCAAACTAGTTTTTTTCATGTATTTTTAATTGAAATTTTTCTGGTATTTTTACTGTGAATTAATATTTTCTGATCGTTTCTTTATTTTTATGGTTCTTTATTTTATTTTTTAAAATCTGGTCTTACGTTGTTTTTGTTTATCCTACATTTTTTCTGGTATTTTTTTCATTTTTTCTAAAGAAAAAAAATATTAAAAATGTAAAAAAAA
>Ga0228710_1001763_pt1 | contig 33179 bp, 15 predicted proteins | sample MedpolnodulmetaG_FD_177995 | JGI IMG/M metagenome (GOLD analysis project Ga0228710, IMG submission 177995) | Root nodule microbial communities from Medicago polymorpha collected in Santa Monica, California, United States - pink nodules | ecosystem: Host-associated > Plants > Roots > Nodule... | reverse complement strand
GAGAGAGAGTAGTCCCCTTCCATTAGCTTTAGGGAAGTATACAAAATCGTTTACCAAGTAATAAAGTGCAAGTAAAGTATGTATCCATATGAGTTGTTGTTTCAACCAGGTAATTGGTGTTACTTATTCAAGAACAGAAAATAAACAAAGATAAAAGGGGGTGTTTGTGCAATTTGATATGTTTGCTCAGGGCTAGAGTTTAGGAGTAACCTGTTTTTTATTGCATAATGTTAGCGGCAGTTAGGAATTTTCGAATCTTCTATATACATTTGTTGGAATTAAATAATAGTCGAGCATTATTCTGGTATTGGTTAAATGTCTTCTATTTAAGTATGAGTTTGCGGGGTGTTGTTTCTCTCCAACTATCGAGTTGCAAACTTACACCAATGTTTATATGCGAGTCAATGCTTAGGGTCGTCAATCCTATATGGAGATGCTCATTTGCACATAGATGTACCTGAGGCTCATACTATCTCAGAGTTAATTAAAGCATACACTTAAATATTAGAGTTCCTAAACTCTCAATGGTCATAAAGGTTCCATCGCCTATGAATCTTAGAAGTTCATCAACATACTCCCCCTCTCGGTAGTTCTACAAACGGGCATCCCTATATTGTCTACCTTACCAAGGATGTAAGAAGAGTAAAATTATTATGCTAGTTCCTAGGTTCGTTTACCGTTGTTACTTAGTCCTAGGTTCGTTTACCGTTGTTAATTAGTTACACCATTATCTTAGTTACTTCCTGATTCGGGTAGGTTTTCACGGAACATTAGGCATGTCACTTTCCTAATCATCGTTATCTCAAGGTTGATTCATTTCGGGTGCAATTAAGAATTTGCATAATAAAATTAAATAGGATTCATAAAATAATTGAATAAAGACTTAAAATAAATAAATCCAACAAATAAAATAGAGATTCGTCTTAGAACCCTACTCTAATAGGGTTTAGTTACTCATGGTACCTAAAGACAAATTACGAAATAAATAAAACATACCCTAGAAACACTTAGTGAGGAGAGAGACTCCTCCATTGAAGCTCATAGTGCTTGCCTTCCTCTTGAACTACTCTGTTATGAGTGCCAGGAGTTGTATTAACAGGCTTGATTTTCACTTGGGTTTGAGCCTAAAAACTGAGCTTTTTCCACCCATAAGTAGCAAAAAGCAGTTATTTCCTGAATTCAACATGCACGGGGCGCGCAGGTTACACTCTAGAGGCGCCTAGGTGTATTTTGTTTTGAATACTCTAGGTGCATGAAACACTCCCATGGGCGCATGAGTGTTATTCTACGTGTCAGGGGCACCTGGTTCACAGCCAGGGGGCGCATCAGTGAATTTTATCGCACGTAATTGTTCATTTCTTCGTCTTTTGAGTGTTTTCTTCCATATAACTTGTCTTAGGACTTCGAATAAAATTTATCCTTGCTGTAATGCCTTCAGAGGCCTCTTGAATCTTCATTCATGGTCTTCTAAAATCTTCTTGGATGTCTTTGCTTTGCCAATTTGCATGATTTTGCCTTGAATTGCATCAAAAACACCCTGAAATTGTTAGGTTTTGAGAAAACTATAATAACATTACTCGAAATGAAAACATTACAAAATGTCCCAAAAACCATAGGCAATTGTTCTAAAACTCCTCAATCTTAGATCAAAACTAAATAAAAAGGGCTGAAAAATATGCTTAGAATAACGTAAGATAATCTGTTATCACAACCCCCAAACCTAAAATGTTGCTTGTCCTCAAGTAACGAAAGAGAATAAAAGGTTTGCATATTTTTCAGGAAAAACATACCTTTCCGAAGAGGTTCCTCAGATCATCATCTCGTCTCATTTACAAACTTGACTAACTTACCACTTCCATGCAAGTGAGATAGGCTTATAGAAGATAGTTCATACACTAAGTCACACTCTTTTCCAGGATACACATGTATCTCGTAAAACCAGTCGAGCTGGTCATGACATTTGGCTACTCCAGTCATCACATGAACATATCTTGCTGTAAATTTGAAATAATTTTAAACAGATATTCAAGATCTTACACACTTTGAGGTCTTTTAGGGTTATAACATGGCTTATGTTAAGGTGGGATATATTTGGGAAAGTAGGCTGGTAAAACAACTTGGAGTTAGATTTTCAGCCTACAGATTTCTACTAAACATTGAAGTATTGCCAACCTTCATTTCTTAAACCAAAACAAGATAGGTACTAAGTGAATTTTTTCTATTTGTTTTCTTTCAAGATAGATACATTTTATTGAAGAGACCAAAATTTAGATGTTTTGACTCTTGATTTTTTTTCCTTCTTTTTTCTATTTTTGTTTGTGTAGACCCATACTTTTGCATGGTTTATTCTACTCTTTTTTTTTCATTTTTGATAAATAAGTTTTACTAGTACCCCACCCAAACTTAAAATGTTGCTAATTCCAAATAGCAACAGCAACCTTAGTTTCAAATCATACCAAGTTGTTAAAAATATTTTATCTAACTCCAAGAGAAATCAAATAGATGACATTAAAACTCAAAACTTGTTACATGACTCGTCACTTAGTAACAACAAATGAAATTATTGCATGAAGGCTCAAAGTGGTTTCACAAAGATGATAATAATAATAATAATATGAGTGACTTGAAAGGCACAAAGTACCCAAAAATTCAATAACATGATCGATTGTCCATAAAGAACAACCAAAAGTTCAAGCAAAAAAACCATTCATATGGAACACTCAATATAGAAAGAATTATAGTAGAAAAGTAGATTAAACATTTGGCTCAAATTGTCACTGATTATGCTATACAGAAAAGAAATGGTGATTGTGATAAGTATCTTTCGCATCAGACCCTAATAGTTATCGTGCTCTTAAGCTTCGGGGGTAAGTTAATCCTCTGCTATAAATGTTCTGGAACAAATTTTTGAGACTAAAAGAATTTAAGCTTGAAATGGAAATGTTATATAAGTAATTCAAAAATTAAAATTAATAAGCTTAATAAGTCATTTGGTCCCCTAATTAATTTGTAGTTTTCATTTTAGTCTCATAATTAATAAAAACTCATGTTTTGGTCCCTCAAGTTTGTCTCCGTTAGTCATATAAATCTCTGACTGTTAAGTTTAACCCCAAATGACCATGGTGGACCAACATTATAGATAGTCCACCATAGGCCTTATTAATTTATTTAATTTAAATCATTCGATTTATTTTTAAAAAAGAGGATCATTGGATCACGAAGGTCCTTTGTATATAACAGCATACAATCAGTAGCTAATATTTTCCCCATTTCTTCATCCTCTTCCTTCATCAACATACCATCTTCATCATCAATCTTCAAAAAAATCTACACACAAAAAAACCAGAAAAATAATCAACATTCAAAAGCTTTCCAAACCTTCATTTTCTTCCATTCATTTGAGAATATATCTCTCTACGCTCTCAACGAATCAACTCAGCAAAAGCGTTCACCATATTAAAACTCACCCTTCGTTTTCCCTTTTCTCTTTTGCAATAACTCAGCAAAAGCATTCACCTTGGTTTTCCAAATTCTTTTCTCTTTTCCCTTGTAGAATTCTCTTTCTCTATTCGTTGCATAAAATTCACAAAATAATCACTTATTCCATAACTTGTAACAAACCTATAATTCGAATTTGAATCCATAAAACTCAATAATTGAGAGAAATTGAAGATTGTTGCGACATAAACAGAATTCAAATCCACCTTCTTTCAGATCTGGGTAGCTTTTTCAGGAAAATTGATGGTGGAATTATTTTTTCTGGCTAGGAAAATCGATGAAGGAATAGCTTTTTCATGGTGATGGAAGTGTAGTTGTTGTTGTGAAATCTGGATGCCATGCGTTCATTGATTTTAAATTCGCATGGTGATGTTGAAGAAGAACAGTGATGGAAATATAGTTTGAAATTCTAGCTTACTTGTTTTAAAATGTTTTGTAAGATGTTTCAACGTTTATAATGTTCTGTTCAATGTTCCAACATCACGAATTAAACAGAAATAAAAACAAGAAAGTAAATGACAAGAAAGTAAAGAACATAGTGAGTTTGTTGACCTAGTTCGGTGACAAACACACCTACTCTGGGGGCTACCAAGCCAAGAAGGAAATCCACTAATGTAGTCCTTATTCTATAGCTCTCAGCAAACTCGTCGTTTACACTAAAGACCTAGGACCTACCCGTATTGATTTCAACCTAGGAACTCCTAGATCTGAGATCCCATCTCACTATCCTATAGTCAGTCACAGCCCCTGTGACCTATCAGACTAAAACACAAAACACAAAGATGAAGTTACCTTCAAACAAACAACTAACACCTTGCTTACAAGCTTTGGTGTAGCACACAAGAGTTTACAACTCAACACACAGTCCTAAACATGTATCACAAATGATACAAGAAAGGCTCACAATAAAAGGTACTAAACTTGCATCAACATGATACAAGAATAGAACACATGTAGACTCAAAACCCTAAAAGCTAAACTTTTTAGAATGACGGCTTGAATAGTTCATTAGGTCTTGAAGTCTCCCTTATATACTGAAGCAGCTCCGGTCAAATACTCTTGTTGGGCTTCAGAACAAAACAGATCGTCCAGCTGATCTGCAAAACAGGAATCAGAGACAGATATGGAAAGTCCTAAAATTTAGGAACATCTTTAGGAGCATCCAAAACAACTTCAAATATTTCCTAAAATATAAACACAACTTTAGGAATATTCCACAACTGATCCTGTAAAGATATGCGCGTTGCTTGGTCAATAAGATAAGGAAATATTGTTTCCTTAAATAATAAAGGTGCGCGTACAAACAGGTAAGATACATGGCACACTAAACCGTGCCAGGATGTTGGAACATTGTATCCAACATGTTACAGACATGCCTGAGTCATGTTGGAACATTGGTTCCAACAACACAAACATGGATATTTGTTTTAGCAACAATGCAGCCAATACAAATACCCAACCTAGTTGTTGTTGTGAAATCTGGATGCCACGTGTTTATGCAATTTGAGAATCAATCAACCAGAACAGTGAAGTAGTGAAGTAACGATGATTGAATCGTTGAGTTCATATTCTGCAACAACAATGCTACCTTTTTTCTGCATCCTCCCTTTAACAAGAGAGAGAGAGAGAGAGAGAGAGAGAGAGAGAGAGAGAGAGAGAGAGAGAATGGTGAGATTATGTGTTGTTTTTGAGTTGTTGAATTTATGAATTTCCAATGTCATGTGTTGTAAGTTAAAATTAATTAATTTGGGGGTTTATTGGTTTTGGGAGAAGGAGAGGTGAAGATTGAAAGTTGAATTTGAGTTGTTGAATCTAGATGTCATGTGTTGTTGTTGTTGCTGTTGTTGATATATGATGAATAAGATGAAGGAATGAGAAGAAAAAAAAGTGTTGATTGTATATTGTAACATACAATGGACCTTCATGATCCAAATGTCCTCTATTTAAAAAATAAATCGAATGGTTTAAATTAAATAAATTAATAAGGTCTATGGTGGACTATCTATAATGTTGGTCCACCATAGACACAAACGTAATTCTCAACTTATGGTACTAGACATAAACATAATTCTTTTCCAATTTATTGTACTAGGAAAAAACATAAGTCTTACTTAAGAACCAAAAAATTACAATGACTTAGAAAAAAATTACAATAACTTGAAAACAATTGAGAAAAAAAATCTAAGACACCATTAGTGCAACAATGAGTTCAAAATTTTTCTTCTTCTTATCTTCAAGCTTCTTTTTGACTTTCTCATGCTTCTTTGAGCTAATTTCTTTTCCATGCTCTTTTCCAAACTCTTTCCCGAATTCTTTTCCAACTTCCTTTCCAATGTCTTTGCCAAATTCCCTCAAATACTCCATTATCATTTCATAGTTGTTGCAACCAACATCATACTTCAATGCAGATGAGCAACCTGCATGATACTTTTTTGCAGATTTTTTTTAATTTCATCAAGTTCATCATCCCAAATGAACATATCACAACCATGCTCAGCCTGCAATAAATTTCAGCTAATGAATTCAACTGTTACAAAACAAATGTTAGGAATATTTGAAACAAACAATTTCACTTACCACTCCATAAAATCAACATCTCCAAAACTTTCTCTTCAGATTTTCAGTTGTGTTTGAAATCCACATCTTCATAACGTTTTGACACCTACAGATCGGTGATCTGTTTCCACTTGAGTTACCAATTGACGTGGTTTTGCTTACATCCATTGCAAACCCTAATTTGTTCGTTTTAAGAGGAGATGGGAAGATGAGTCGAAGAAAGGAACAGAGGGAAGAGGATGAAGAAGGAAGAAAAAAAATTGATGGAAGGAAGGAGATGGAGAAGAGGGAATGAGAAAGAAGATTTATTCATTGAATTTTTATTTAAATTTAATAGGAATAAATGAGATACATCCGGTGGAAACAAAAAAAAACTAAAATAAATAACATGTCATCATGCCATATCAGCTCATTAATCCAGTCAGATGGCTTAGAAAGTGTGAACCAAAGAATCTTCATGTTTATTTGATGGGGTAAAAGCCTTTTAACCCTTAATTGTTTATAATTTAATTGTTTATTTGATGGGGGTTAATTTGATGGGTTAGTTGATTTTATTAGGATTGAGGAATAAAAAGTATTTTTGACAATTTAGGAGAGAAGAGTACTTTTGTGAAGTTATTAGAAAATAAGAGTTTTTGAGGAATTAAGAATAAGGGTGTATGAGTAAATGAGAGGTTTGAGTGAAGTAATTGTGTAGTTTTTCTTTATAAGAAATGAATAGAGACTGAGCCCATTAAGAGTTGTGAGAACTAAGCTCAAGAATATAAATAGATTGTATTGTGTTATGAATTAGGGTTAGAACTCATTGTGACATTTTGGAGAAACAGTCGAGAAATAGAGAAATGAGAGAAGAGATCTAGAGGAAGAAGAGGAGAACTTAAAGAATCAAAGAAGAGAAGGTGACCCAAGCTTAAAGGGAGGCTATCTTTGAAGAATAAAAGGTGAGGGGGGGAGTTATATTCTCATTCGGGGTTTTTATGAACTATTGCGTAGTGATTTGGTTTAGTGTGATTCTTGTTAAATTCATGTTCTATTGATAAATTGACCTTTTTTCAGATCTTCTACCATAGTCTTTTAGCTTTTGATGCTCTTATACATGTTCAGATCTTGTTAAATTTTATTATATGGTCCTGCACACTTGAACATATATTAACATATCCAGTTGTTCTTCAATACTTTGTTATCATCAAAACTCTAGAGGAATTATACAAAACAAATTTTGTTCCAACAAATTTTATGGTGAATAAAACAAAAATTAGGAATGCTTATAGGACCAAAAGTATATTTAACCATTAAATTATTATAATGATTTTAATAATAATGTTGTTTGGTAGAGACTATGCTAAAATGTTAGCTATTTTTTGATAAATTTTGTAAAATCGTTTAATGTGTGTAAATATTTTTTTAAATATTTTTATGGGATTGTATTGTATTTAATGTTAAATATTTTTTTCCATATTTGGTTTTGTTAATAATTTATATCATGGCCATAAAAAATAATATTTTGGTCTTAAATATTTTCTAAAAAATTATAGAAAATTCTTAAAATACTCAACCTATATATATATAGTATGAAAATTAAAACATATTTTAGTACATTAACCAATACACTTCTTAAATATTTCAAATATTGGAAATGATAAATATATTTTAAACATTGACCAATAACACTTTTAAATAAATATGTTTGACCTCAATTTCTTCAATAAAGTTTATCGTTTGTTTCTTCTTATTTCACCACAATTGGAGCGTCTCTATGTTTATCTAAAAGTAACAAAGAACAAAATTGAAAACTTAACTTTAATTTTTTTACACACTCAGTTGATATAAGTATAACTACAAAGACTATGGATTTGAATTCACACACTCAAATCTCGCAGAAATGAAGAATGAAGATTCACACTTATCAATTGTTCCAGAAGTTGAGAAGGAACATGCGACCCTCTCAATCTCACTTGAAGGAGAGGATCAAACTATCCCTTCTTCAGAATCTCATGGGAAAATAAAAAAAGAGGTAACCAAGTCTAATTATTTTATTTCAAATCTTATTAGTTTTTCATATAAATTTGTATGTTGAATTTGTTTCTTGAAATTATTCTCTTTTCTTTAATAAATTTTGCAGTTTTTATGAAAGATTTTCCTTCCTCACAAATCAATTGTTTAGCAATAAATTATATTTAAAATAAAAAAAATAAAAAATATTGATCGAGATAGCATGCATGACCAGAAAAATACTAATTGTTTCGAAAATTAGTGGATCTTGATTTGAATTTTAGCAATAATGACGTGATTCTTATTAGGCATGTCAAAAGAGGAAAAACGATATAATTTTTTTTTTTTATAAATCTTAGATGGATAAAGGTTTGGATCAATATCTAATTAGTCATATAAATATTGATTTATTTTTCAAAAAGTTGTGATTTTGGCCCCTTTTTAAAAAATGGATATTTTGACCCCCTAACTTTTGGCCCTCATTTGATTAGTTGATTTTGATGGAGATTATGACAATTTCTCAGTCTCTGATGGTGTAAACTGACATGGGGATAGAAGGACGCTGATAAGTGGAGTTCAAACTGGCATGGTGTAACTTTTGGCCCCCTAAAGAAGGATTCACTTATCAGTTTGAACTCCACTTATCATGTCAGTTTGGACATCATGCAAGTTTGGACTCCACTTATTATCATCCTTCTATCCCCATGCCAGTTTACACCATCAGAGACTGAGAAATTGACATAAAATCAGCTAATCAAAAGAGGTCCAAAAGTTAGGGGGTCAAAATATCTATTTTTTTTAAAGGAGGCCAAAATCGCAACTTTTTAAAACATAGAGGGTGAAAAGTGCATTTAAGCCTAAATTATATTTAAAATTTAAAAAATATATAATATTGATATATAGTACAACCAGGAAAAAAATGAATTATTTCGAAAAGCAGTGAGTCTTAATTTGTTTTTTAGATTTTTTGTTGCCTTAGCAACAATAGCATGATTCTTGTTAGGCATATCAATTTTTTGTCCATTTTTTATTTTATCTTTTTCCATTTTTTTAAGGATCTCAAGAGGAAAGATGATATAAAGCTATATATTTTTATGTTATATTTTTTGACAACACTCAATCCAACTTATAAATGCCAAGATTGAATTAAGTTCAAACATGTTTTAATGATGTGAAAAAATTGATTACACAAGGAATTTCACACTCAAAATGGATCTAAAATTCGACACTCTGAATGAATCTTCAATTATACATATATATTGAAACTTAATCTTCACCATCCTTTGAGAGTTATATTTAGTACCAATCGGGAGGCCAATACTAGTTTTGGATCATAATGAATGAACATTTTTTTTTATTTTGAAATTATTTTGATGTGGACACCACAATTTTTGGTCTATCATACAATGCCATAATAACTATTTTGTAAAAAATTATATATATAGATACCCTCAAGTTATGTAAGGCTTATTCATATATTTTGTCCTTATAAATAGGAGTCATTTGAATTTTGGTTCCTGAGTTTATCAACCCTTTGAAACTTGCCCTGCAAATATTAATCACTTGAGTTTTGGTCCATGAGCCCATAATCTTGCTGATGTGGTCGTGATTAGTTGACGCGGCGAGTGTTGACTGGGAAAAGAGGATGTTGACTCAGATTTTATGAAATAAATGGACATATTTGTCCTTAATGAAATAAGTCCTCATGGAAATGACTAAAATACCCTATTTTCTACCATGCCTTTCTTCACCACTATCATTCCCAGCATAATTTCATATGTTTCTCTTCTCAACCAAAACCCAAATAATCTTCTACAAAATTAAGAACCATGATCCATATCAACCTTCAACAAATTGTCAAAGTTTTGATTTCTTAGGTCTGAGACCTAGAAAACAACGCCAACATCGCCGCCACTGACTTAACACAAATCGGCATTCTTGCAAAAATAAATAATAATTCCACACTTTCACTAAAACTCCCAAAAAAATTCACAGCTAAAAAACACTTCTCTCACAGATAAAGCACAATTTGACTACAACTTAAATTTTTTTAGATCTTCACTTTCCAAAATCCTTCACCCAAGATTGTTAGCTCTTTTCTTTCATTTTGAATAGTAATCGCAACAACTGTCTGATTCAAATATTTGCTTATCAACCACCATAAAGGAATATACATTGTTCCCTTGTCTTCGTCTTCCTTTACCTTATGCAAAAGTTTAAATGGTCTCAACGAGGTTTTTCTCTGCGAGTCTCGTGGGACTAAATATTTGAATAAACCTACATTTTATAAGACCAACAAAATAGCTAAATTTCAAGACATATCTATCTTACTAAAACCACATTTACATTTTTTAACAAAGAAAGACATACTAACTTTCAAATTCTAGGGATATTCTAAGACAATTACAAAATGTGGTAATGAAGATTCAACATAGTATAAGTTAATCTATCTCAACTATTCCTAGATCTATATCTTAATAATACATATCAACAATGATATGGTTACCAGTGACATAGCATCAAAATTGACCTATAATATATGAACATTAATACATCTTCTAAACAAATTCACATACAACAAAGTCATGTAAATCAACATTGAAATCCCCTTAGATATTTGATATGCCTTCTCTCTATATCTTTGTATCAGTGTTATTTAATTTTTATGGAAACTCTGATTCTATTTTTATTCTTTTATATTTATCAATTAGTATGTTATTGGTTATAATAATTGTTAGTCAACTTTGTAATATTGTTTTATCATTTCAACATTTTTTATCATTTAATAAATTTAATTTATAACAATGGTAACAAATCAATTTCATAGATTGAAAATAAATTCTTATTCAAATCTTTTCATTGTTTGCTTGAGCGGTAGTTTTGGTCATAAGAATTTTAAAAAAAACGCACTCAAACACACACGTGCCTAAAATGAATTCTAATCTATCATGTTTTCCCTTTAATATTATATATACCTAGATTCTTATTAAATAAAAATCTATCCTATCTAAATTTTGACGGATTCGCCTAGCTAATTAGTTGTTAGATCCAAATCAAGACCATTCTGATTCCAATGTAGAATTTTTTTTTCTTTCTAAAAGGCTATATTTTAAAACTGCATCGTCTTATCTCAATTTAAAGATCATGAATGTATTAACTATGTTAATGATTTAAAATTTGACCGCACGCAATCATGGTCTCAAACAACTAATTTTTTTTTTTTTTTGAACAAAGGAAACTTATAGCACTTCATTACTTAAAATGTGTTCAATACAAAAAGGTGGTTCAATCAATATCTGGAAACTAGTCGACAATGTGGCCGCCTTTGCTAATTGGTGGGCAACCTCATTTTCTTGTCTCCACACAAACTCAACACTAGAGTTTTCATAAAAACGACTAACTAGAGATTTACAATCTTTCAAGATAGATCCAAATTCCGTGTGATCATAATTATTTGACTTAAAGCTATCAACCACCTTCTTTGAATCAAGTTCAAAATCCACATGTCCTAGGTGAAGCTCATGTCCCCAATGGAGTGCCGACAATAAACCCAACGCTTGTCCGATGTGCACATCACATTTAGGTTCAAACCATTCCGTTTTAGCAAGGACAAAAGTACCTTCCTCGTCTCTTATACACATACCAATACTGACTCTATTGTCATGATTTGGAAAAGAAGCGTCAATATTAAATTTCATTTTACCTGGACTCGGTTTCTTCCACTTAAATTCCTTGTTCTGCTGCTGCTGTTGCGTATTAAAATTGTGAGCAGAATTCTTCCCGGCACTTGCCATCTTGACTGCTTCCCAATCAGCTAACAAACACTTTGCTCTTTCGATCACAAAACATTGCGCGTCAACAACATCATTCCATACCTTGTTATTATGTTTCTTCCAAATACTCCAGAGAATACACGCAAACAATGATGCATCTCCATTCGACAACCGGTGCAGAATCTGGAAAATATAGTTGCTGCAATTATCTTCTAAATTAGTGACAACACTCACTGTTTGGGATAAAACATACATATTCCAAATATTGCAGCTGCTCGGACAACCAAAAAATAGGTGAAAATTGTGTTCTTCTGCAGAATTACAAAGTGCACAGGTTCCCGGACAGTTGACTTTCTTTTCCCAAAGTCACATTCTAGTTGGTAACACATTCCTAGTGAGTCTCCACATAAAATTCTTCACTTTTGGAGGCACTTATAACTTCCAAATCATATCCCAGTAACCTGGAATTTTAAAAACAGAAGTATCAAGTAGTTCCTACATACAGTAACGATAGGCACTCCGAACAGAATAGTCTCCATTGTTCTCTTTGCTCCGAATCAGCTTATCTTCTCTAACAGACGGGTACAACGAGTATTTATAATATTTGTGACTGTCTGCTGGTCAAAAATGGCTTCAAGAAAAGGAACATCCCATTGTTTTTGATTTTGCAACATACAGTGAGACACTCTCAAGTGGGACATGTGGACACCACCTTCAGAGGGAGGGTTTAGAGTGATATTACCTGCAATCCAGTTGTTGTTCCAAATCGAAATATTATCACCATCGCCTATTTTCCATCTACTCCCTGCCTTCAGAATGAATTTTGAGTTACACAGACTATGTCACACATAACTAGGTTTATGTCCCAATTTTGCGCTTAAAAAATCACATCTAGGAAAATATCTGGCCTATAAACAGTGTCTATAAGATAAGGTAAGTTATATTAAATTAACAAAAAAATTATTATAAAAGACAATTGCTATTTATCTAGAAAGTTTTTATCAAGAATTGATCAAGAAAAGGTCTATGACAATTAAATTTGTTATTTGCCGGAAATCAAGGAAGGTAATGGTGTGTTATTAAGGAAAGGTGTTAGCAAATACATTGTTTGGAAATTTTCTTGATACATTTTGTCACTGTATTTATCATTTCCCAATATAAAATCTTCTATCTCGTCAATAAATGTATCAACAGAATTATATATTCCAATCTATAATACATAGTTGATATATTTTTATGTTGTAGCGAAGAAAGAGGGGAAGACTATCAAAAGTTTCCAATCCTCCATGGCTTGGAAGATCATGGGTTAAGAGAATTGGAACAAGGGAAAATGGAGCAGAAGATGTTGTAAGATCGCTTATTATTTCTATTATTTATTCTACTTTCTAGTTTCTATTGTTGGTACACTTTGTTCAATTATAACTAAATGTCATATGGTGAATAATTTCATATTTTATAATTGCAAACTAGGTGAACTTTTTCCTCATATTGATCTAATGCATCTTATTCATTCATTTAGAATTTTGATATTTTGTTTCCTATTCAATTATGTTGATATTTTCCATTTGAAATAATACGATGAATGTTACAACAATGTCTACGAAATTGATGTTTTGCAGTACTATATTCATATCCATGTACCGAGACTTAGATGTCGAACTAAGAGAGAGGTGGAGAATTATGAGAAATATGGAATTCGTCCTGGAAGGAATTTCAATTATAAATGAAAAGATGTAGCCAAGAGAGTAACTAAAAAAAGACAAAGGTTAGTATATCCTTCAACATGTTGTTTTGTGTTGTATTATAGGGTTTTTCAAATGATATGTTATTGAGAAAAATCATTTATAAACTCAAGTAATAATGATTATTTTAAAATATCACTAAAAAATTGAAATTTATCTCGAGTGTGGTAGAATTTTTGTGACACTTACTATGGTATTCACTCCATTTTTTAACTTCTTAGGCTTCGTGGGTACCCTAGAAGAAACAATATCCTTTAATGGTGCTTTCTTATCGAAGTCTTGCCTTGCTTTGGCTTTAATACCACTTTTTGTGATGACCGGATTCTTAACATTCTAAAATCTCCCAAACTTTCCATCTCGTCAATGGTAAAACTATAGGTTTCTTTGATTATGTAAGAGGGTTGAGACAGGGAGACCCCTTATAACTTTTATTCTTCTGTATTGGTGAAGAAGCCCTTAGTAGAGGTATTGAGTAGTTGGGTTTTGTAAAATAAGCTAATTGTACTATCAAGTATTCATGGATTATTCCCTTAAGTTGGTGTAAAATGCTTTGGTCACCTTTCATTCCCTAAACTATAACTTATGTGATGTGGAGGTTCTTCCACAAAAAACTTCCCATAGTTAAAAGCTTAAGAAAAAGAGGTTGTATATTCCATCTTTGTATGCATGGTGAATAAACCTCGATGCATTTGCTTCTTCCACTACTAAAAAAACAAAAATTAGTGAGAGATATTTAGTGAGGGAAAACGTGAAATCCCTCTCTAATTTTGCTTTTTCTAGTAGTGGTCATTGCCCATTTCCAGACGACTTGTAGAAATGGTAGAACTACTACAATGACAGGTCCAGTTGCAATAGCCTACTTAGTTATTTCAAAAATAGGTAGTGTACTCAAGTCCAAGAGTTGATCCTTTCAATAGTTACATATGGCTCTTATGGTTAGAAAGAAATAATAGACGTTTCCAAACCATCACTATAGCATGGCTAGAATTCTAGATGACATTTTGGTATAGGTGAGGCTAAGTACTAGTCTTTACAAAGGGTTCATGTCTTATGGTATGGAGATAACTTTAAAGCATTGCAATTTTTCAAGGTCCCTGGTAAACCCTAGAAAAACCGATAACATTTTAGAAATCAATTAGAAGCCACCAACCAACTGTTGGTTGAGTGAAAGCAAATATAGATGGGTCTGCTCTTGGTGATCCCATTGCAGCTTCCATATGAGTTTTATTTAGAGGTTCTAAATCTTGCTTCATTGGTGGAAATACCATAAACATTGGTTACAAACTTACAATAGTGCTATTATGGAAGTATTTGTTGTTGCCATCTCTGCTATTGAGTTATCTACATTGGTGTTACCTTTTAAGAATGTGTTATGAATCGTGGAATTGTAGGGAAAAAGATCATAATGATCAGCAAGAAAGCAAGTATAGAACCATTTATGATGGAGATACTCACAAAGATTCGTATACAATGAATATAGATTTATAAAAGATAATGGAAATGGTACAATGAGTGTTCTTATATATAGAGAGAAATTAGTTTGAGTAACCAACTATAATTTACTTTAACCAAGCTACTAAGTCTAGTTAACTTATCAACTAACTATAGTTTATTAACTATAATGTAATAGACTCATAGCTTTGTTCCTTGGCAATATAGGAACATATGGCTCAATTGCAAAGAAATCAGAAGAAGCATGTATTATATCATAACTCGGATACACATAGACAGGAGTAACATTGTTGACACCTTAGTAATGTATGGACACAACATAGTAGATGATTTTTAGTGGATTGGTCCTCCTTGTTTTATTTTCTCCTTCTACTTTAGGGACTTTATAGGTTTTTCTTTTTATAGGTTTTCTTAGCGGATTGATCCTCCTTTGTTTTATTTTGTCCTTCTACTTTTGTCCTTCTTCTTCTTAGAAAATAATTGGAATCGCCCTATCTAGCGTTTCATAATGAGAAGATTGTGCAAGTAACTTTAAGATACATTCTATAAGTTGCATAAAATTTTACTGTAAGTTAATATGCTATTGATATTGTTGTTAAGATGTCATCTAGAGCTTCTTTAAATTCTCCTTGAACAACTTTTCCACTATTTTGCTTTTCACTTCTAAAAAGTTTAGGAATGTAATTGCTTTTGGTATTTAATGATTAGTTCTTTTGATGGTGATTTGGTTATCATCATGATTTGATCTTTTGTTGGTTATTTGGTATTGTTACTATATCCATGGGTATATATGGATCGTACAATTTTTTTTTCATGACAAATCTATACAGATACAAATTCTGTCTAAAACAATGAAGGAATTAGAACCTGATGAGACCACTTGCCATCCCAATGAAGTGGTAGTTCAAAAATGCACGACCTTAAAAAAATCAAGGAGAAAAGGTAGAAAAACACAAGTGCCATGGGACGAAAGGTGCAAAAATGCTGACAATCTAGTTCTAAAAACAAAAGAAGAACCAAAAATTAGTGATATTGAATCTAATTTACTTGGAGGCATTGTTATTTCTGAACTAAGGAAAATTAAAATAGAGGGTATATGGAATGTTTCAAATAACAATGATAATGTTGAATCTAATGCTCTTCATAAAGGAAAAGAGAAGATGTTTCAAACTAATGTAAAGTCAGATTCTTCATCCTTTTCTGAAGATGAGGAGTTAAAATTAGCATTACAAAATTCGTTGATCTTTCAATATCCACTACAATTTGGGGAAGGAACCTCAAAGTCTTTTCTAGAAGGAACTAATTTAAGGCGCCAGCTCAATATTGAAGAAGGAATCAATGAAAATTCATTGGAATATTTTCACATTCCAAACAATATCCGGGTAAATACTCTTAAATACTCACTTTCAAAAATTATTCTTCTTAATGCATGCTTGAATTGATGATAGAATTGACATAATTATGGTGATTTTACCAAACTCGCTCCCTATTCATTCCAACATACACTTAGTAAAAAGATTAAATTGTTGAAATTTTAAATATGCAATTTACATGAATAACTAAGGATGGACTTGCATTGGTCGTTGTAGTGATAATTTCACCAAAATGATGTCCAATTTTTTATATTCAACATGTCAGTACTTTTTTATCTAGTATATTTTACTAAATTTTGACTATCTATAATTTGATTATGTGAGTTGTAGCCCAACTTAAAATTTATAGGCCTGGCATTGTTCGTAACCATTAAATAGCTTTATTTCTCTATATTTAGTTTTTTCAACGTGATTTTAGCTAGTAATCATGCCAATAGTCCTCATTTTACTAATACCTTATTAATCAACTGTGTGCATTTTTTTGCTTTAAAAATCTTTTTTATTTTTTTTGCTTTAAAAAATGCATGCAGTTGATTAATAACGTATTTGTAAAATGAGGACTATTGGCATGCTTATTAGCTAGAATCACGTCGACATAACTAAATATAGAGAAATAAAACTATTTAATGGTTATGAACAATGTCAGGCCTATAAATTTTAAGTTGGGAAAAAACTCACATAATAAAATTATAGATAGTCAAAATTTAGTAAAATATATTTGATAGAAAAGTTATTGATATTTGAATATAAAAAATTGGACATCATTTTGGTGAAATTATCCTTACAACGACCAATGCAAATCAATCCTTAGTTATTCATGTAAATTGCATATTTAAAATTTCAACACCTTAATCTTCTTACTAAGTGTATGTTGGAATGAATAGGGAGCGAGTTTGGTAAAATCACCATAATTATGTCAATTATATCATCAATTCAAACATGCATTAAGAAAGATAATTTTAGAAATTGAGTATTATAAGTTAAGAGTATTTACCCGGATATTGTTTGGAATGTGAAAATATTCCAATGAATTTTCATTAATTCCTTCTCCAATATTGAGCCGGTTCCTTGAATTAGTTCCTTCTAGAAAAGACTTTGAGGTGCCTTCCCCAAATTGTACTGGATATTGAAAGATCAACGAATTTTGTAATGCTAATCTTAACTCCTCATCTTCAGAAAAGGATGAAGAATCTGACTCTACATTAGTTTGAATCATCTTCTCTTTTCCTTTATGAAGAGCAATAGATTCAACATCATCATTGTTATTCGAAACATTCCACATACCCTCTATTTTAATTTTCCTTGGTTCGGAAATAACAATGTCTCCAACTAAATTAGATTCAATATCACTAACTTTTGGTTCTTCTTTTGTTTTTAGGACTAGATTTTCAGCATTTTTGCACCTTTTGTCCCATGGCACTTGTGTTTTTCTACTTTTTCTCCTTGATTTTTTTGAGGTCATGCATTTTTTAACTACCACTTCATTGGGATGGCAAGTGATCTCATCAGACTTTAATTCCTTCATTGTTTTAGACAGAATATGCATCTCTATAGATTTGTCATCTTCATCGATTGCATCATCTTCTTGGATCAGAGTTAATGCTGATTTCCTTGAAAGTGTATTGAGTTTTCTTTCCCTTTCTTAGATGTTTTACTTTCTGGAAGAAAAAAAAAATTGTTAGGATCCACATATACCCATGGAGATAGTCATAATACCAAATAACCAACAAAAGATCAAATCATGATGATAACCAAATCACCATCAAAAGAACTAATCATTAAATACCAAAAGCAAATACATTCCTAAACTTTTGAGAAATGAAAAGCAGAATAGTGGCAAAGTTGTTCAAGGAGAATTTAAAGAAGCTCTAGATGACATCTTAACAACAATATCAATAGAATATTACCTTATAGTAAAATTTTATGCAAGTTATAGAATGTATCTTAAAGTTACTTGCACAATCTTCTCATTATGGAACGCTAGATAGGGCGATTCTTTTGTACTCCTTTTCTCTTTTTACTTAAATGATGTCATTAATGAAAAAAAATCAATATTTGCAACCTTCCCTATGATTTGTTCGAGGAATGATTTTATGAATAAATTGAATCTATGTATAAGGAAACTAACCCAGCATTTAACTTTCCCTTATTTTAGTTTTTCTTCCTTACTTCCCTTTCTCTTTGCTTTCACTACATTCACCAACATTTCCAACACACTTAAAACAAATGAATAAACATTTTTTCGTATTTTTATTCATTTTTTACTTTCTAAGATTCAGATAAACAATTTATAGATCATCAGCAGCAGCAGCAGCACATCATCATCATATTCTTCTAGTGAAAGGAAAGTGGTTCCATATGTAATAGTTGATTTCCTCATTTTCCATGACCTCTAAATCAACACTTTTTTATAGACTAGGTGTTAAGGTAATAATGGAAGGGCTGCGACCAAAATGAGTAAGTAATGAAGTTAGAAAAAATTTAAGGTTCAAAGTGAGGGTGTTTGCTTTCCCTCTACCTAGTTACATCAAAGATGGATACATACCGAAAGATAAATAAACATAAGAATCTACTAGACCATCGACCCGTGCTCCGCACGGATCCTACCAGCTAAATCATACGCAAATAAGTTACACATTGTATACTATGTTAATATGAATAAGTCAATTTATTACGCTTTAACAATGTACTTGATAGTTCATATGATGTGAAATACTTTATATTAGTCGCATCATGGTTACATTAAGTGCATCGTTAGTTGCTATTAGTTACAATATATCAATATAAAAGTGTTGAGCATATATTTAACACAAACTATACGACATTACGAAATACTTCTCTATATATGGCATTAGTAGTCACGTAGATATCTTGAAAGTTTTCATCAATAATAAGTATCTTCAAACCATTTCTAAAAGTAACTCTAAAATTTCAACATAAATCCGACCATGTGAAAATACAACACTTGGCAGATTAAAAGGAGAGATAGCCCATCTGGCCAAACTCCTCTGAGGATTCAATCCATATCACCGACCCATGCACATAAGTGAATGAGTTACGCGGTATCTACATTGTTTTATATGAATAAGTATTGAATCAATGTAGGTCATAGTTCATATGATGAAAAATATGATAAATTAGTAGCAACATGGTGACATTAGGAATGTAGTTTGTTGCCATCATTAAAACACATACATTAAAATTATCCTACAAAGCATATATCTAACACAAACTATCCTACGTTTCAAAATACTTCTCTATATACGACATTTGAAGTCACATTGGTATCTTGACCATCTTCATTTGTTATAAACATCTTCAATTCATCTTTAGACGTAACTCTTGAAAGCAACATATAATTGACCATGTGAAAACACAACACTTGGAAAATATATCCCAACATTCTTTAAAGACTGTCCGTTGAAACTTGAAAGGAATTCTGATGTCATAAGGTTTAATAAATAATCTTGATATAAAAACTTTCACGCCTATATTACTTCCAGATATGGCATTCCCTTAAAGCATAAATTTACTGATTTTGGTTATTCTTAGTCTTGTGTCATTGCATAATCCTAATCTTTGATCTATATTCCTTTACAACATCGCTGGGACTCCAACCTGCAAGACCAGAAGTATCAATTGTGTTGAGAAATTCAAGGGTGTGGACATTATCAATCACATCACCATCCATGTTTTGTGAATGCGGCGAATCACGACTCAAATAAATTTTTGCTTCACCTAGAATCAAATCCAACATATAATTGTTTATTTGATATAAGTCAATGCTTGATATAAGTAAATTAGATGGAATATCAAGTTGTATATCAACGCCATTGCTTTCGCCAATTTTCCCATCACCAATACCCAAGACCCAATCAAAAAACAATTTTCTTTCTAAAATATCTGAATCTGATGCACCATTTAGAAGTCTCATGTTTTTGGTTAGTGTAAGATCCTAAAAAAAATCCCAAAGATATGAAGAATTAATAGTAGAATGAAGGACTTCTTTTTTTAGAAAGAAAATATCTGAATGAACAACTTATTAAATGTGTCGCACGGGTCTTATCGATTATAATAAAGACAATAGGTAATTTTTGACCCATGTAATGTACGGGTCTATCAATAAACACAGATAAAATTATTAGAGATACAATATCATACTAAAAAAAGGTAAAATATTGACTCCAAAGTTTCAGACATACTATAAATATAATCTTGAGAACCTTGCGTATACCATATAACCAGCTACAAATTCCTATCCAAAAAAAATCCAGCTACAAATCGAAGAGTAATACTATAGTTCAATAAAGAGAGAAACATAATTCATCCTATTTCAATAAAAAATATTGTTATGACCGTTTGTAATTATCTTCAATTGCATTAGAAGGTTTCATAGGCATATCTTGATTCTGTCTTGTAGCATATCCATGAACCCACAAATTAATTCTTGTTTTGTCCGTGCCATAACGATAACTTAAATATTGAGACATAGAAACAATTTATATACGCACATATATATTGTCCTTTTGAAGGAATTTTGGGTTAAAATCCTAACATTAGAGACCTAAAGTCCTTCCATTATTTAAATTAAAAATAATTAGGTATAAAACAATCATAATTAATCATTCTTTTGGAGCATATATATCTTGATTCCATTTACGAATTAACGATCCACATATTCATCCAGTTAAGCCAACCCAAAAACGTTGTGCTTGATTTCTAGGCCAGTTGAAATTTTCTATAAAAACATGAGAAGACAAAAACATTCATCAAATTGGAACAACAATCAAATTAATCTTCAAATATTAAATCATTGGCTAGATCAATAGTAGTTGATGCATTCAACTATACCAGAGTATTCCGATTTGCCTTATTCACCAATAATGCACCATCAATAATACCTCCAAACATCAATTTTAGCTAGAAACCTTACAATTAAACACACACAAAATTAAAGTAAGAATAAACTTAATTTACATTGTAGACCAAATGCCTCTAGAGTTGAGGGAAGTAGTACAAAGTACACATGATTTATAAATGAATCATCATATTATAATAACTACATAACGGCAGCTATTGATATTCACATTTGATATATTAGATTTTTAATAATTTTTTGAAGTTATATTTTTTTTCATCCGTATTGTACTCATCATTATCATGAGTTGCAACTATTTCTATGAGGAGGGAAATTAAAATCAAAGTTAGACATATGAGATATTATCAAAAGAAAGAACTAAAACATAATCAAAAGCACTAAATTTAATTACATTCATCAAAAGAGAAAAACCTTTATGCAATTGATACTAATGTGCATTATCTTTGGTGTATTGCCTATCACTGATAAATTTATTCAAGATGGTTACAATACGGATATCTTATCCACTTCATATAAGTTAAATAGTCTCATTCTTACAAACAAAAAAACCAGTTATAACATCATACTTTGAAAGCTTTTTCTCATTCTTAAACTGAAAGTTCATCTCATTGTAACGAAAGTTTAGGATCTCAGTTGTTATCGACACATTTTGGTAAACAAACTCTGGCAGCATGTTCCTCAATTTCAAACCGCATTAGAGAATTGAATGAACGGGGTGCTACAACCAATCCAAGCCTATTGATTACATTTATCCCGAACTGGTCATTTGAAAGCAAAAAGATTTAAGAAGGGTGGCAAGCTTGCATGAGTGTGTCCTCTATATATAGAGAGTCGGGATCATTATTTAGGTATGCATGGGAAAACAAAGGGCAGTAATAATGAATCATTAAGTTAAGTAGTCGACAACACAAAGATCACTTTAGTGATGACATATGCATATAGGAGGGAAATTCAAATTTGAAAATTTGAAAAAAGCATTTAATGAGGTACCAAAAGCTTGCAGCATGCACCTAGGTTTAGTGCTTGGGAAAAACATTTAATGTGGTACCAAAAGCTTGACCTAGGTTTAGTGCTTGGGAGGGAAACTGAAAAAGCTATTAGGGTTTCGCATTTGCTTGACCTAATAAGCTTTTAAAGTAAGTATGATATGATATAACGAGATTTTGGTATATCATGTGTAGGTCCTCGTAAATGCTAAATTATAACGAAGGACAAAAACATTCATCTCTCTAGAAAATATTCCTCAACCAAGTAATCTTCACAAATATTCCTAGCCAAATGATTTTTAGTTATGAAAGTAAGATTGTTGACATTGATTGTTCACATCTAAAAATGACATCTTTTTAAGATGGTGAAATTCTCAAAGAAATATGATAAATATCTCCATATTATAGAATATTTGAATTGTTCTTCCAACTTTTTGATTTAAGTTATTTAATTTAGTTGTTTACATTGTTCAAAAAAATTTAAAATATTAAGCTCATTGAAGTATAATTTTAATTGCATAAGTTTTATTTTCCTAATTTTTCTATAGTCTATGTAATATATAACCGTCAATAATGATTTTTAAAATGGGTGTTTGTGGTGTAGGTTCATCACTAAAATAAAGGTTGATTCAACTCTCGATCTTCCAAATTTTGTTTGTATTGAAACAATAATTATTATGTTGAACTTTAATTGTATTTTGATTGAGATATTTATGTCTTATTATCCGATTTTTTTATTAGGGGTATTATCCGATACTTATGAATGTCAAATTATTGTCGTTGCTATAACATTATAGTTTTATGCTACATATTTAAAATAATTTAATTTCAAGTTTTAAGTTTGAATGCACTAATGTGACAAATTCATAATTGTATGATTTATCTTTAAAGTAAAAATAAGGTGGATTCTAGGATGAGAGCTCTATTAAGTCACTCACGGGTGTAGCACTAAATTTCACCATCAGATTAAACAAGCCTACGTTGTAACACCCCGATTTATAATATTAATTTATTAGTAGTATTTTTATATAGTATTAGTAAATTTAGTATCATTAGAGAAACTGTATGTTGGGTGTTTTTAATAAAAAAAATTCGATTGTGGACATTGAGCAACTAGATGGCTTAGTTAGTTGGGGAAAAATATGAGATTATGAGAAATTAAGGAGAAAATGACATTTTTAGCAAATAGGAGATAATAAAGGTGTATTAGTAAAATGGAGATTTAAGTAAGTATGTAGTGTCTCAATTAAATAAATAGAAGGAGGTGAAAATAGTAGAGTTGAATAGTTACAATAGAACTACTAACCAATCTAATTGTGTGCAGAGAGTAAGCCTATTATAAAGATTAAGTGAGAAACAAACAAAAATGGTAGTTATAAATAGAGGAGAGCATTAGAGAACTAGAGTTATAACAAAACAGAGAAAAAGATAGCAAAGCAAAAGAAACTAGGGTTGAGAAGAGAAAGGCAAAGGAGGCAAAGAGAGAAGAGTTTAGGGAGTGATTCAATAAGAATTCATCAATTCGGAAAACTAGAGGTAAGGGAGGAGTCTCTATTCACCATAAGGGTTGTATCATCATATGGGTAGTGAAGGGTTTTGTTCTCCATTGTTTTTAAATTCATGCTCTAATTTGTTGCTGCAATTATATTTTTTTTATTTTTGTTTCTGAGTTGCGGTGATTACATGTTGAATCCATAAATGTTTTGTGTGTTTCGATCACATGGTATTCTGATTGGATTTTGATTAAAAAGGATTTTCGACTTCTTATTTTAATAATTATGTGAAGAGTTTTGATATTTATATACATACCTGCGATGTGCGATGGATTCATTACATGGTTATCTAGATAAGATGTATGATCAGTATTAATGGTTGAGTGTTTGTTTAATATCTTTGTGCTATTATATCAGTGATAAAATTGCCTCTCTTTATGAAGTATGTAAATTGCTAGTCATGTGTGCTTCTAACGATAACAATAATAACAGCTAGATGTGTAACTACAAGCTAAGTAGAAAATTGGGTGAATTGCATATATTGATTTGAAATATGGTATAAATTATAATTTGTAGTACTACAGCTAGCAAGGTAGTTATTAATAGCCGCAATCGATCAAAATTTAAGGAAATAAAGCATGCATGTCCAATATAATATGAACTGAATCATGATTTCAATTAGTCACTTTGTGCTTTGGTAATAGATGGTCATATTGATTCTTAAGGTGCAAAACAATGATGTCTTTAGTGTAATTCGATAAGGTTAGAGATAGTAATAACGGTGAAAGAAAATATCTAGTTACTTGAGGTTAATGAGAGGAGCACTTAACGGAGTAAATAGTGTGATTACATGAATGAGGAGTCTAAATTGAAGGATTAGTTAAAGTAGTATAAGATGATTATAGGAGGAATTATAAAGTGGTGGGATGAAATAGTTGACGATAACCAAAGTAATTTTCTCAAGGTATCAAATACAACTTTATTAAGTACTGCCCTTAAATGTATTCTATTTATACTTGTTCCCGGTATAGCCTATTTACAAGGTCCCTATACTATATGCTTTTACATACTTATAAGTAGTGTCCTTGTTTATTTTATTTATGTACGATGGTGCCCGTGTTAAATGCTTATACTAATATAAGTAGTGTCATTGCTTATATGGTTCTTGTAAAATATATTTATATGAAATGTGTAGAACAAGTCCATAGATTTTACAAGCTTAATTAAGAAAAAAAAATAAACAATGAGTCTTTATGGTTTATTTGATCTCATGAGTAAAAGCTTTAGAGTATATACGTTTTATTTTATTAAAAAAATAGTCAAAGTTGTTGTTACTTTAATACTATAATATTAATAAATGTGGTGTGTTGTGCAGATTCTGATATCAATTATCTAGAAGTGTTCTTTTGTGTGTTTTATTTAACGATGTATAATTGATGTGTTATTTAACGAAGTGTAATTGATTAATTATTTGATTGAGTGTAATTTTTGAATTATGTAATGAGTGTAAAATTGATGTGATAATTGAAGATGATTTTATAATGATGTTATTAAATGAAGATGTGTTCTATAATGAAGTGATTATATAATGATGTGACGATATGATGTTGATTAATGAAGAAATGATGATGTTGTATAATGTTGATTAATGACGACGTAAATGATGAGTCTGGTAGATGAATTTTGTTGTATTTGTGAGTTATTGATGATGTGCTAATATGTGGTATTTAGAGAGTCTTCCTTCATGCATCATATCATCTTTAGTACCATGCTGAATGACGAATGTTGTATGTATGTTCATTAACACAACTCTGACATACAAATGTTGATTAGAAACCGGTACCGGCATGCATATAGAATCGAGTTAGGGACATTGCATACATATTTGCAAGTCTATTTGAAGATGTGTGATTAAAAGACGTGTTATTTAAAGATGTGTAATTATTTAAAGGTTTCTTTTTCAATGATGTGCTTCTATATGGATATATATGTGAATGATCTGTATTTTGCTAAATGTATATTCAATATTCTTAAATGTTGTTAATGCTTACATGTCATTATGTGATGTATACATGCCTAAATGCAATTGATGTGTTCTTTTATCTGAATCTATACATGTGCTTATGCATCTCTTGTGTTGGATATATTCTCACATTCTACTTAGATTGTACCCTCACTTGGTACAGATGAGTAGGATCAAGAAACTTATTAGCTGTGTGTCTTGGAGGACGACAAGGAGCCTTCTCGTCATTTTCTTTCGCTGTTTGGAGTCTTTTATTTTATTTTGGGTCAAGCTCTGATTCTGTAGCACTAGGGATTGGGATTTATTTTCAAATCTCTAGTTCTTACTATACTTTGTTTTGGAATTCATTATTTGAACTCATTTCATTTTATTAAGACAATTTGACGATGTTTGGACTTATTTTCCTCTGCGATTTTTTTAAATTAATTTGAAGTGATTTTTGAATGATGAGAATGTGTGACACCCTTGTCTGTTGAAATATTATTAAAATAAAATACTTGTTGGGATTAGGGTGTTACATACGTGATCTAATTATTTATCACCACACTGGATCCAAATTATTTATCCCTCCACTAGTTGATCTCGCTCTTAGTCTCCATCGCATGCACCTTTTTTTCTTCTCGCTGTTATGTTTATGAATGCTTGCACACAATTACTCTTCAAATAATCGGTTTACACCCTTGTTTTACATGTTTTCAAAGCTTGTCAATGTCATCCATTATTGCTCCCAGAGTTGTAGGACGAATTTACAGTCGTAAGTCTAAAAAGGATATCAATAACACAAAAGCTCTCAATAAATTTCACCATTGAAAAACCTTGTAAATAGAATCGATGGCAAGAGAGAAATGGAAAATGAATCACGTGAAGATATTATGTAGTATTTAAATTGTAAACAAAATAAGTACTTAAATGGGCTATAACTATGATAAATAATGGTATCTTTACCCCTCAAAATTGCAAAAAACGTAGGCTTAAGAAACTTCAGTATCAAACCTACACAAAATTGAATCAAAGCATGGGTTAAAAATTTATTGTGAAGTGAAGGATTGTGCGGTTTTGGGTTTGTTAATTTTTTTGTTTGAGTTGTTAATGATTTAGGTTTTGATCACGGGATGAAGCGGGAACGTGCACACAGAGAAAAGAGAACAGGGAGAAAAAATCCAGTGTGGTAATAAGTAATGAAATCCTATAGACATATTTAATGTGACGGTGGAATAAAGTGGTACACCAGTGAGGGACTTAATCGATCACTAGTGGAGGGAGAAATAATTTGGATCCGGTGGGTGATAAATAATTAGATCACGTAGGCTTTTTTAATCTAATGGTGAAATTTAGTGCTACATCGGTGAAGGACATAATAGAGCCCTCACCCTAGAATCCACCATGGAAAACTACTATTTATACATAGCAAAATAACTGAAAAAAGTCTAACTCCACGACCAGCACTTCTTTCATTTGGACAACTGCTTGTCTCCCACGTTTTCATTGAGGAAACCGCTTCTCTTTGAAATTCAAAATCTTCCGCCTCAACAGTAATTTCTTGGCTTCGATGATCTTGCATTCTTGACTCGCATTTTGTCGAACTATAGGGCTATTGGGCCCTTCACGCTAAGTCCACATCTCGTCAAAATCCTCAGTTTGAAGAGAAAGACTTCGATTTCTGCAAAGATAAAAGTCAATCAATGTTGACCGCATTAAATGAGCCTGTCGAAATTGCAGGCTAACAACAGTCAGCATCTGGATAGTCTTCAGACTCTGACTTCTTCAGATTCTGACTTGCAATTAAGCTTCCCTTGAAAATTCCTTTGCTCTAATTTGTTCTTCAAGAACCAATGGTTTACTTTAAGACATATAAATTATAGTTTATGGTCCTGCACACTTGAACAAATATTACCATATCCAATTAAACTTTTAATACCTTGTTATTATCAAAACTTAAGAGGCATTGTTAAACTCATTTTGTTCCAATAGAGGTTGGTCATGCTTCACTTTATGCTCCATTTTCATGGCTTTAAGTATCTTTTCTTGTTCTTATCTTTCATGACTTGCTTCAGAATTCTCCACTAAAATGCACTTAAACTAACTACTTCTACTCTAAATCGACTCTAAATGATGATAAATAAAAAATCTTATGTAATTTTCTATCATGAGTCACTTAATTAATTAAAATATCTCTAAAAAGTATTTGATGTGTAAAAAATGACATAGTAAATACTAAATAAAAGTAATTTATTTATTTAATACATTTAACCCAAAAATTAATGCATTATTTGATCATATTAAATTATATATTTTTCAATTGATATGTTCAAATCTTATAATATATTTAAATTCATACATACATTCACTTCTAGTTGTTTCTTTCTGGTTATTTATACATACCATGAAAACAAATTAATTTAGTTACTTTTGATGGATTTTTCTTTTTCTTTCTATAATATCCTTAGCAGTTAATTATCTCATTTCACCTATTGGTTTATCATAAATAAAAATTTAACAATATTATTGAAAAAAATAATAATTAACTTTGCATTAAACATTTAAAATTACAAAAGCAATAGGAACAATTTTCAATAAAAGTGATAAGTAAAAATGAATGGAGGGAATATGTGTTTGGAAATTTCGTAAAAAATTTTAGAATAAATATCCATTTATGAATTTTGAATATATTATCATTTAATTATTATTATAATATTGTTGTTACGAAGAGACTATAAATAATATGTCAGCTAATATAAAGATTACTAAAAAAAATTGAAATAATAAAAGATTAGTAAAAGTTCGGGCGAGCATGACTCAGTTACCAGGGATAATGCATTGTTATATGCACCAGTCGGGGTTCGAATCTCAGACACCTCACTTATTCACTTTAAAAAGTGAATTTTAGTCACTGGGATAATTGACCCCAAAAAAAGGATTAGTAAAAAAATATTTAATGTGTGTAAATATTTTATTTTGTTTAATGTTTTATGAGGAAATTTATTCTATTTAATTGTTAGTATTTTTTTCATATTTTATTTATTTATAACATAATAAAAAAATATACATCTTAGTAGTAAATATTTTCTAAAAATGATAGAAAAATTTCTAAAATACTCGATCAATATATAGTAGTAAATATTTTTTCTTGCGGTGTATATGGTATAGAAATTAAACCATATTTTAATAGTGGACGAAAACTTTGACAAATACACTATTCACCAAAAATAACATTGACCAATAAACTTTTTATAAATTTTTTTTTTTTTTTATAAACAGGGAGAGAGGACAGACATTAAGAGGTAACATCGACATCCCAATTAGGTTGGCATCCCAAGAAGTCTCCATCCTATGCCGCCAAACTCTAGTAATTTTATTAAAAAAAGGGGAAAAAATAATTACAAAGGAGGGGGGCTAGGCCTAAACCCTCAAAAGAAAGCAGAAAGGAAAAAAAAACAGAAATAAAAAACAACCAAAAAACAGATTATGGAAATCTGTAGTTAGGCAAGCCACAATTATTCCTACAGAAATCAACCTTAAATCCTCTAGAAGAGATGTAAACCGAATCGTGATCATCGGTTCCGCAATAAAATTAAGCAGAGGATTATGAGACAGATATAAATTCTGCTTCCTAGTTAGGACCGGCGTGAAATCTTCATCAGTTGATCTTTTGTCATATTCACAAACTCTTTCCCACAAGTCTAAACCGTGCTGAATATTTTTGCTGGGATGAACTTCTTGTTGTTGTAAACTGGCAACCACTTGCTCCTCTTGAATTGTCGTGGGCATGCTAACATGTTCAATAAGGGGCTGCTCAATAACCACAAGTAAAACCAAAGAACTGCGTGAACCAGAATGCACGTCAACATGCTCAACAACCAGATCCATCTGAACCTGAGCCGATTCTACAGACGCCTCATGCACCTCAACATGCTTAACAGGGGGTGAATGTGATACACGCTCATGGGAACCCTTGGGACTCTCCACCAGCTCCCGCGGGATCGAATGATTGTGTTCCACATCATCAGAAAGTGTAACAGTAACATCGTCCACCGTGGGGTTCTCCAAATCTTTCCGCGATGTCTGATGCAACCGCTATGCTCTCTCAGAATGCACGTCATCGTGCACAACAGGGAAAACAACCTCTAACACTGGCGTAACACGTGGCAGCTCCTCATGAGAAATTATGTCAAACACATTGTGTAATGGGAAGCTGAAAGAGTTTGACGACAAAGACGACATGGACACGTCTGTCTGAGAAGTAGCCAATGTTGATGTAATAATAGAAACCAGCACAATTTGACTAGTAGCAGCCGTTGCAGAAGAAACAACAGGAATAGTAGCCTGTGTTTTTGAATGACAAGGAGTCCTGACCCTCTGGGTAGTAGTAACTATGGAGGTAATAGGAGTCGGGACCCATGTCCAAGTAGCTCCACTCGCCGAAGTTGAAGCCCCCATATCACCATGTTGTCCTGATTTTTTAGGGAGGGGAGCAACTTCGGCCACAATAGGTTGTTTCCCACGATCATTCTTTTCCTTTGCTGCTTGCGGGTGCAGCCACCTACAAGTGGTGACATTGTGTCCAATAGAATAGCAATGATGGCAAAATAGAGGTCTCCTCTCATATTGAACTTCCACTTTGAAAGCAAAACCATCCCGCTCGACAAGAATTTCGTCATATGCCCTTTTAGATATATCAATGTCCACTAAAATGCGGGCATAGTGACCAAAGGCACGGTTACGTGTGGGGCTATCAAGGTCAATAGGAGTGCCAACCGCACTCGTGATTTCCTTCAAAGTTCTCTCTCGCCAATACTCTTGTGGTAGCTCAACCAAGCGAATCCATATTGATACATGTGTCTGCTTCTGATAGTGATAGTTGAAGTCCTTGGTCCACTAAGACAGTCGTAACAAACCCGACTTAAGATTGATGGTGCCTGCTGCCCATATTTTGCGTAAATCATCATCGAAATCAAAATGGAAGTCATAGTAACCTCTACCGAGTGGTACCATTTTCCATATAGCCTTTGTTTTCCAAATCTTTCCTAATTTGGAACTCAAGTCGCGTGCAGAATACGGTTTGTCCCCTTTGTTCAATGTCAATCTCGCCCGCAACGCATTCTTACACTCCTCCACACCCCGATGGTATTCATCTTGGCCAATTCGGATACTCGATGCATCACCTTTGATGCAAGGCGTTGGGGACGGCCTATCATCATTCGAATTTTGTCCTGCCAATGTTGTTGCAAATGATTTTGGTGGTGGTGTCTGTTCTTGCGCAATTGTTGTAGATACGGTGTCAGACACACACGGCCAAGGACACGTGTATGCCATCAAGGGCTTGCCTACGCTTCACCAGACCCGGTTCTAGGAATGAGTATTGCGTGTCTCAGTCTTTGTAATGCCGAAGGACACTAACGCGGCTGCGCGAACTCAAATGGAAGAACCAGGTCAATGGAATTGTAACAAGACTGAGTGAGAGAACAATGTGCAACAGGAAAAAATAGGAAACAAAAGTTGAGCAGAACCCTATCGTCGATCAACAAGTTCTCTCAATCGCAAGTCTCCCCAAACACTTGAACAATCAAATTGAATTAAATTGTCAAAGCCAATCGGTGGATCTCAATTAAAAAAGTGATGCAATCGGTGGACCAATTCAATGCAAATTGCTAATATTTGAGAGAGAATCAAACAACTAGCAATGAAGGAAAAACAAGAAAGCAAACCGATTGGAAGCGGCGCCGTCATGTTGATCTCCCATCCTTCGTCTTCCATGCTCTCTACGTCAATTTTTTAATTCCTTTTTATAAATTTTAAAATGAGATTTCTTAATTTTTTAAATAACTTTTCATTGGAAAATATTAAAGTAGCTTTTTACAAATAATTTTTTCTTTTATATCTTCTATAAATTTTAGAGTTTGTTTGTTCTTTCTTTCACACAATCAGTTCATAATAGCATAAAGGCTACAGATCTGGAGTTACACAAACAGATATCATGGCTGAAATGAAGAATCGTGATGCACTGATATCAAATTTTCATGAAACAGAGAAGGAACATGCAACCCTGCAAATCTCATCTGAAGAACAGGACCAGAAGATCTCTTCTTCAAAATCTACTAGGAAAACCAATAAAAGGGTAAAAAAAAATGATTTAATCTTGACTCTGATCAATTTTTTTTATAATTGTGTATGTTGTATATTTTTTCTTGAAACTATTTTTTTTAATTTTAAAATGTTGTAATCATGAGAAAACCCTTTTCTTCTTCTCTGATGAATTGTCTATTAATAAATTATAATTAAAATAAAAAAATATATGATATTTATCTATAGTACGACCAAATTTATTTTTTTTGAAAAGTATTGGATCTTGAGTTGATTTTTATATTTTTTGCTTCCGTAACAATTGTGACATGATTCTTATTAGATAGGTCAAACTTTGTTCGTATTTTTTTTATCTTATCATGTTTTACAGATCTCAAGTATAAAGACAACATAAATTTATATTTTTTTTATAATTCTTTGTTGGATATGACCTGGATCAATATCTAACTACTCATATTTTAATATCACTCAATCCATCTAACGTGATAGATGTGACCGTGAGAGAGGGATCTGAATGGGTCTGGAATCTTAAGCGGAGGAGGGATCTTTTTGAGTGGGAACATGTGATTTTGGGAGAATAGATCCTAGCTTTAGACAGTCTTACTTTCTCTAAAGGTGTAGACTTTTGGGTTTGGAGCAATGATTCATCAAGCATTTATTCGAGTATATCAACTTTTAAATTCCTTCATACGAGAGCTAGTGTGATGGACGAGTGGTCAATAGAAATTGTCCAACTTCTTCCAAGGGTGTGGGATTCTTGGTCTCCTCTTAAATTGATTGTTTTCTCTTGCCAGCTGCTTTAGGATAGGATTCTGACTCGTCAAAATCTTTCTAGGAGAATTATAATTGATCCATGTGGTATTTCTTGTTTTTTCTATAATGAGTCTGTAGAGTCGGTTAGTCACTTTTTTGTTAGATGTTCTTTTTTATGTCAGGTGTGGTATCATGTATTTAAGTGGTTGGGGTGGGCGCTTGTTTTACCTTTAGATTTAGGGAGTCTTCTTAGTTTTATGTTCGAATTAGGTGTGAGGTATTAAAAATAATCAATTGGATATGCTAAACAATTTGTTCAAGTGTACAGGATCCATAATCAAAGTACTATCCATAAAGATTCTGATTGAACAAGTTCAAAAGCAAGGGAATTTTATTTGAAGCTTAAAGCATCTGGAAGAATGAGTCTGAAGAACTGCGTCTGAAGAATCGGGTCTGAAGAAGAGCTCTTGAAGACACGTCATCAGAAGCAAGATCATCAGAAGCACTGGTCATCAGAAGCATATCTCGCCAGAAGCTACTTCACCAGAGTTGACAAAGGACATTGTACGAAATGTACG
>Ga0228710_1001762_pt1 | contig 33189 bp, 21 predicted proteins | sample MedpolnodulmetaG_FD_177995 | JGI IMG/M metagenome (GOLD analysis project Ga0228710, IMG submission 177995) | Root nodule microbial communities from Medicago polymorpha collected in Santa Monica, California, United States - pink nodules | ecosystem: Host-associated > Plants > Roots > Nodule... | reverse complement strand
TGAATCCTATTTTTTTTTTTTTTTTTTATCGAACCTACTCTTTAGATAAGGAGAAGTGTGAACGAGTTCATTGTGATATTATATATTATAGACTATAGTTTCTAATAATATTTCAAATCTATGAGATTTTACATTATCTCATAATGAACCAACACTAAAATTGTCTAATTTAAGCCCATTTCATATTATTTTATTGTCTAATGAGCTAGCGGTATAAGGTAAGGTCAAGCATGAGGAGCTTCTAGGCAGATGATCTTCATCTTCCTCTTGTTCTCTCTAGGGTATATTTTTCTATTGTTTTCTAATGATATTTGTTGTCATGTGCAATTAACAATTAAACCTCTTTGATTATAGTTCTACGATGAACCCCTTCTTATTTGTTGAATTCTAATAAAGTTTTTATTCAGTTTATGTTATAAAGTCTGATTTAATTCGTATATGTTCATTTTTATACCATACCTCTAGATGGAGCTAAGTAGGATTGATGACCAGAATTCCATTAGAACAAGATAATAGTGAATTTCTTTGTTTCTAAATTAATTGAATCTAAGTATGAATTTAGGGCTATAACTCATCTTAAGGGAACCCCACAATTGTAACTGATTGAATTGCGGGATATTAAAATTAACTTCCACTGATTCATCACGGGGTTATGTATTACTTTCTTAAATCCAAATATAAGGCCGGTCATAAACTAATAATTAATCGAATTATTTCCAACAAAGATGGAGGGGGATTCAAGGATCCCTTCATCACTTATACACCTTTGAATCAACCAAATCTAATCTTGCATTGTGCTGGCCTTTTCAAACTTTTTTCTAAGTGTTTCACAAGTCAGATTTTGAGTGAGTTCAGAGTCCGAGTCAAGTTCAGAGTCTGAGTGCAACATATAAAAACAAACACAAAGATATATATATGTAGTGAGAGAGAGACTATACACAAAACAATTATATTGGTTCCTCCTACAATTTAGGAGTAGTTGAGTACCCTTGCACTTCAAAGAGATTTTCATTATAATCACAACTGATTACAAATGCTCAATGACACAACCAAGAGACTTCCAAATGCTCAAGCAGACTAGCAAGAAACTTCCAAATGTTCAATCACAGCTGAAAAAGACTTTTATGAGTCTACAAATAAAATATTTGTTTTACACTTGATATACAATCAGAGGTTTCAGAAGTTACAAACAGAACAAACTCTATGAACTTAGTAAGAAATTTGTAAGTGTTTTATGCGCTTTTGAATTTGACAGAGTAAGGGTACAATTAAAATAACAGAGTCTTGTTATTCAAGTCTCCAGCTCCTTATATAGGCAAGGATTTGAGCGACATTGAGGAGGTGGCAACACATTAAGAGTCGTTGTGGAGTTTCAAATCAAGGACGTTGGGATATTGCCTGATATGGATAATGTCGTTGATTAGACATTTGAAATTCCGTTGCTGCAACTAGAATTACTCGTTCAACTTTTTGTCCTTGAAGATCTTTGTCTGTTTCTACACGTGGTCAGAAGATCGCAAACTATACTATCAAAGTTTGATCGAGACAACTACAGAAGTGACAAATCTGACGTGGCTTCTTGGTCCATCATAGCCTTTTGTTCTTTAGAGTCTGATGGTCTTTAGAGTTTGTTATTCTTTTGAGCCTGTAGGTCTTCATAGTCTGATGGTCTTCAAAGTCTAGTATTCTTTTGAGTATGGAGGTCTTCAGCGTCTGATGCAATTCTTTTGCTTTCGAGTGACTTCCTTTCTTCTGATCCAAAGTGTTGACTTCTGGTTAACATTTTTTTTGATCTTCTAGCATATTCTATGGTCCTGCATACTTGAACATATATTAGCATATACAATTGTTCTTTAATACTTTGTTATCATCAAAACTTCGAGGATTTGTACATAATCAATTTTGGTTCAACAAAAGTTATCCATGATGATGGCGATGTAGATTACATGTTTAGGTTGATGATTGAAAATAATATGTTACATCTTTGCATCTGCTCTAGTGAAGTTGAATTTGTATTGACGTGTAATAGTGTAATATGTTCGAAAAAAATCCATAATGTTGCCCTTTAATGAAATTCAATCTTTTGTGGATTGTGTATGTAATGACGAATTTGTGTAATTTAGATCATTATGAGTGATTACGTTATGATGAGTATTATGAGTGAATTATGTTGTTATGTATATAAATTACATGTCATTAATAGCATGGTTAGAAACATTAAATGTTGTCATTAATAGCTCGTACCGATCGTGACTTAACTCACACTGATTCAACATGTCTTAAGTCACACTGGATGTTACGAGCGTGAGTTAACTCACGTTGGAGTTAATTATGGAAATTCGGGGTGAGAATGATTGCATTTAAAATTAGATGGGCCGGGCTTTCAAATTGTAATAAGCCCAAACAAAAAAGATTTCTTCTCTTCCCCCTGCACAAAACACTCGCGCCCTGCAGCCTTGCCGAAAATATCTCTGCGTTAGTTAACTAACGCAAGTGTAAAAAACGTGACTTAATTTTTTACACATGCGTGACTTAAGTCACACCGCATGAGTTAACTCACGCAGGTGTTACACCCTACGTGAGTTAACTCACGCTAGTTCATACTAAGTTGTAACCAAGTTAAATTCTTATTCAGAAACTTAACACAACTAAGTTTGTAACAACATAAAAAAAAAGGAAAACGAAGTCATTTTATACGTGGTAATCCCAATTCTCATACGTGGCCCCTCCCTCTTTGAGTCATTTTTAAAATCATACACATGCATTTCATTTGATATAAAAGCATACTCATAATATCCTAAACTCATAATGTACTCACATATTATACGTGGTAATCCCAATTCTCATATGTACTCTCTCTCATCCCAATGGCAAGTAGCGTTTGGTCTCTGTTTAATTTGAAAATGCTTCATGATCCTATTTAGGCTTTGGAGGGGAAGGAAATACTTATAAAGGGTTTCATTTGTCCAATTTTAAAGTTTCCTAAAATTTGGGGGTTTTGGGGGGTTAAACATACAAATTGACAATTTTGCCCTCATAATAATTCAAAATTCCAATTTTAGACATGACCAAATTATTATAATATTTTTTTTACAAAAACAACTTATTTTTATTATGACCTCTTTTAAAAAAACAGCTTATTCAAAACAACTTATTTATACAAAACAACTTATTGTGACCTCTTTTCAAAAAACAACTTATTCAAAACAACTTATTTATCCAAAACAACTTATTTATACAAAACAACTTATTACGATCTCTTTTTCACAAATAACTTATTCAAAACAGCTTATTTATGCAAAACAACTTGTTACGATCTCTTTTTCAAAAACAACTTATTCAAAACAACTTATTTATCCAAAACATCTTATTCAGACCTCTTTTCAAAAAACAACTTATTCAAAACAACTTATTTATACAAAACAACTTATTAGGATCTCTTTTTCAAAAATAGCTTATTCAAAACAGCTTACTTATGCAAAACAACTTATTACGATCTCTTTTTCAAAAACAGCTTATTCAAAACAACTTATTTATCCAAAATAGCTTATTACGACCTCTTTTTCAAAAACAGCTTATTCAAAATAGCATATTTATGCAAAACAACTTAATACGACCTCTTTCTCAAAAACAACTTATTCAAAACAGCTTATTTATCCAAAACAACTTATTATGACCCCTTTTTAAAGAACAACTTATTTATCCAAAACAACTTATTATGACCTCTTTTCAAAAAACAGTTTGTTCAAAACAACTTATTTATGCAAAACAACTTGTTACAATCTCTTTTTCAAAAAGAACTTATTTAAAACAGCTTATTTATACAAAACAGCTTATTCCGACCTCTTTTCAAAAAACAGCTTATTCAAAACAACTTATTTATACAAAACAACTTATTACGACCTCTTTTCAAAAAATAGCTTATTCAAAACAGCTTATTTATACAAAACAACTTATTACGACCTCTTTTAAAAAACAGCTTATTCAAAACAACTTATTTATCCAAAACAACTTATTACGACCTCTTTTAAAAAACAGCTTATTCAAAACAACTTATTTATCCAAAACAACTTATTATGACCTCTTTACAAAAAGAGATCGTAATAAGCTGTTTTGCATAAATAAGTTGTTTTTGAAAAAGAGATCGTAATAAGCTGTTTTGAATAAACAAGTTGTTTTGCGTAAATAAGCTGTTTTTGAAAAAGAGATCGTAGTAAGCTGTTTTGCATAAATAAGCTGTTTTGAATAAGCTGTTTTTGAAAAGATATCGTAATAAATTGTTTTTCATAAGATAAGCTGTTTTTTGAAAAGAGGTCGTAATAAGCTGTTTTGAGTAAGTCGTTTTTTTTAAAAGAGGTCGTAATAAACTATTTTGTATAAATAAGCTGTTTTGAATAAGTTGTTTTTTAAAAAGATATCGTAATAAGTTTTTTTTATTTATTTATAAATAAGCTGTTTTTTTTTAAAACCAGATCGTAATAATTTGTTTTTTATGAGATAAGTTGTTTTGAATAAATTTCAAGATAAATTACAATGTATAACAATATATTCATTGTAAGAGAAAAAAAAAAAGAGGCTAAAATAGTAAAATTATAACATAAGTCTTCTATCTTCTTTCCTTGTTGGTTTCTTTTACTCCCAAATAAGGGGAATCCTTTCAAATTGTAATAAGCCCAAACAAAAATTAACATGGAACCAAAACGACATCGTTGAGATCTTCATCTTCCATTTCCAAACATCGAGTATCCTCTCTCTCGTTATCCCTCTTCTAAACCCCGAACGAAGAACACGCATGAAACTACGAACACTTCCTTCTTCTTCGGCACTATCACGTGCTCTATCACGTGCCTTAACCTCTTCAACCGCTACACCAAGCACACCACCGCAATGCGAATCAGCGTTTCCATCGAAGACAGTCACCGTTGCAAATTTCGAATCGTCGTTAGCTGAGCTCCGGCACCATGTCCGATCGTCGGACTTCGTCGCCATCGACCTCGAGATGACCGGCGTTACCAGTTCTCCATGGCGTGATTCATTCCAGTTTGATCGCTCCGATGTTCGGTATCTCAAGGTTAGAGACTCCGCCAGTAGGTTCGCCGTTGTTCAGTTTGGCGTTTGTCCTTTCCGATGGGATTCGTCTAACCAGTCCTTCGTTGCATATCCGTAACACCTCTCTCTCTCTCTCTCTCTGTGTGTGTGTGTGTGTGTTTTGAGAAATGGAAAATTAGCTTACTGCATTGTGATTATTACTTACGAATAATCAGTTTATTAAGCCAGTTTGTAGTTGAATTGATCCTTTTTTTGTTGAGGAAATTGTAGCGAAGTGAACTTAAATTGATAGTTATATAGATAGATTCGTTAGGGTGTTTGTGTTTGGTTGAACTCAATATTATTGTTGTTACGCTAAGTATAAATTGGAAAATTAAGGGATGTTTGGATAAACAGCTTAACTAACTGCTTATAGTATGAACACTTATCATAGTGCTTTTGTTAAGTTATTTCCATAACAAAAGATAAAATTAAGTAAAAGTAATTTTATCTAAGCTGTAAGCTGTTTTCGTAAGGTTATGGTTGAGAGCTTATAGGCATGTATAAGTTGTTTCCATAAGCTATCCTGGAGGGCTTATAAACATGTTTTAAACTAAAGTTTAAATAAGTCAATCAAAGCAAGACTTTAGTGGCGTGTTTGACATTTTTTGTAATGCTGGATCGTGTTCTAAAACCGTTCAAGTAATAGTGGAAATGTTTGCCAATAAAATTTGATTGATGAATCATGATTGGTAGGCATTGCAATTTCATGATGGTTTGATAATGCCACATGTTTTTGTAGATACATATTTTTTTTTCAGGTATTTATGATTTTTTTTTAGAATTTTATCAACATTATAAATAGATGAGAAACACTTCCAATGCATTGTCTAACTCTCTTTTTGAACATTTTATTAATCATCGAGTGAAATTCATTAGTTCCTCTACTTTGAGAATGAGTCCCTCATAAAAGTTACGGGACAAGGACAGATTTCACCAGATAAGAGAGAGGATGTCAAAGAGTGTTGGTAGTGCTTTTCTAAATGAAATACATATGCCGGTATGAATGGGGTTTCTAAGTAATTCAAAGAGCCTTTCTTCCATTGTTATTAATGTTATCAGCTGGTTTAGACTTAGTAAATGTTAGGAAGTAATAACATTAGTACATTTTATCAACACAATAGTTGTAAATACAATAGCTTCTGGAAATGGTTTCGTCTTATTCTTCTTTGTTTCCGTCATTTTCTTAATTCTAATGCAATGAATTGCCTGTTGCTGTTCTAATTTAGAAACTTGCTCTTTCTCAGGTACAATTTCTATGTTTTTCCGCGTCAGGAGCTTTCTGGTGTTGGCCCATGTAATGAATTTCTCTGCCAGACTACTTCGATGGATTTCTTGGCTAAATACCAGTTTGATTTTAATGCATGCATACATGAAGGTTGCTTACTTTTCCTTTTATTTTGTGCTATTAGCTTTGTTATTAAGATTAGTAATTAGCTATAACTAATAGAATAAAGAAGTTTGTGCACCACTATCTGCTGTAAAAGGTCCTGACCATAGTAACTGGAATAGCCTGCTTACTTTTTTATTTCTTTTATTTTATACACGGAAAAACTAAAATGTGGATTCTACACATATGGGTCTATAACTTTGATGCTTAGTGGTTCATGATAAAACCGATGTAATGGTTATATGCAAACCTGAAAGGCTCCAGATACATGACTCTTAGGTCATAGGAAATTTGAATAGGCATTTGCTTTTACATATAATTCCATTACGACTTCAATGATTTCTTTTGTTTGAGAGTTTGTACCCTTGGATAATGTCAGGAATATCTTATTTATCCAGAGAACAAGAAAGGGAAGCAATAAGGAGTTTGAATTCAACACATGATAGTGAGTGTTCAGACATTTCTAAATTAAATGATGTTAGGGACATACCTTCTGTCTACATGGCAGACATTTTATTCACTGCACGGATGAGAGATAAGTTCAGTGAATGGCGTGATGGGTTATTACAGGAGCAAAATCGGTCAGACCAAATTCAAGGATCTCGAAAAGACTCAAAACAACAATTTCAATTGATTTTCTTTAAGACACATCCAGCTCTCAAGCTTGATGGATTCACCTCACGTCAGCTTAAGTTGATTCAGTTGGTAATGTTGTTTTAACTTGTCTCTATCTACTGTTCATATGTTCATGATTTGTCTTTTCTCTCATATTGGTATTTTGAATTCATCATCTATTCAGTTCTTTTGGTTAAAAATATTGTAGTATTGTGCATGTACTAAGGTTTTACACTGGCTAAATTTTGCTGATTATAAGTTTGAAATTTCAGGTCATCAAAAAGCACTTCAAAGATCTTTCTTATATCAATGTGAACAATGAGGTTTCTGGTTCCCAACAAATAGTTGTGTATACAGACTCGGAGGATGAATTAAACTTACTTCTGGTAATTAACTCTTAAATATTATGTTTTTTTTTCCTTACGGGGCTCTACATTGGCATTGATTTTTGGTTTAGAATCTTGAGATGGCTAAGGACATTCTACAAATCATGCATAACTCTAGTTTTAGCTATAAATGGCCACAAATAAATATTAAAAGATGATGCCTTTATACTCTATTAGCATAGGCATCCCATGTGCAGTATAGGCTGAACACAGTGGTGCTGAGAGACGAGAAAGTTAAAATTAAGTGGTGAGCCGAGTTTATTGATGTTACAGCACCGTATTGGGTTCCTAATAATTGTTCTTTAATCTCTTGTAGAAGGAGGTAAAAGAGGAGAATTACAGGGCAAAAGTGATGAAGATCCAAGCTGCAGTCGGATTTCGCCATGTTATTGATCTCCTTTCATCAGAACAGAAGTTGATAGTTGGTCATAACTGTTTTTTAGGTATCAATGACATTTTTAATCCTTAACAGGCTATATTATTTTGTAAGACAGTAAGATAATATTATATAATTCCATGATACAGATATTGCTCATGTCTACAGCAAATTTATCGGTCCTCTTCCCGAGACTCCAGAAAAGTTTGTTGCCTCTGTTAACAAGTGCTTTCCACACATTGTTGACACCAAAATACTCATGAACACTAATTTAATGCTCCAAGAAAGAATGAAAAAGTCCAGAAAATCACTTGCCTCTGCATTTTCTATGTTTTGTCCACAAATTGCGGCTGGCTCCAAAAGCACCGAGCTAGTTACACCATCCCAAGTGAAAGTAAACGTTGAAGTTGATAATTCAAGGTTTGTCTACGTATAATTTTGAAGTTTGTGACATAAGAGTTATGTTTCAACTAGTAGTTTTTGATTTTTCAACTATTTTCATACATGGTACAATTGTTTCCGTCATTTTTATAACTCTTTCATTGTTTTTCTTTCTTGATATCTTACCCCAGTAATGCAAAGGTTATATCGATACATTATTCACTTTCACTACTGTTATTTCCTTTTTTAGCATAATTGCACTTTTGGCCCCCTCTAGTTTCTCAAATCAATTGTGTGGTTTTGACCCCCTGTAGTTTCAAATGAGCAATTTTGGCCCCTATAGTTTATCCCTTTTTGATTTCATAGCCCCCATTCAGATTTTGATTTAATTTTGACTAAATTAGCTGACATGTCATATTAATAACCCATGTTTAGTTTCTATTGGCCAGTGGATATTTGAAACAATATTATTACATAGAAGTAATAATAATCATACACGTCACATGACTTGTTTTTACAGAAACAGTAAAAAAACATAAAATTAAATTGAAAAGACATAATTGGGAAAAACATTTCACCCTAATTCTGAAAATGTGAATACGAATTAGAGGAGAAACAAGACGAGGAATAGGGAGAAACAGAGAGACGACGAATCAGAGGAGAAACATGGAGATGAAGACCAAGTCGGCGGCGATGAAGGTATTAACGGCGATGGAAGGTGAGTTGAGGTTGACAGGGCATGGAGTATATGACGACAGTTGATGGAGGAAGGCGATAGGGAGGGAAAGTCACAGGGATTCCTGACAATTCATTGTTTTTCAATTCACCCTCATCTTCAAATTGTCTTCAATTCTTTCCTCCATCGTTCATCGACATTTTAAAGCTTCTGTTATCGTTAATACCCAACACGTCGTCGTTAACACCTTCTGTCGCAATGAACATCTTTGCCGGCTTTGTATGTGCCGTTGTCGTATTCGTTTTCCTCCCTTGCTATCTTCGTTTGCATTTTCATCTCAAATGTGATAGTTTACGTATTCGTCTTCCTATTTTTCGCTTTCATTGTACATTTTTTCTTTTTATTGTTTTGGTTGTTTTATAAAAAAACAAGTCACAGTGTTTAATTATTATTACTTCTTTTTATAATATTTTTTTTTCAAATATTCACTTTGGCCAATAGAAATGAAACATGTGCCATTACTATGACACACCAGCTAATTTAGTCAAAATCTGAACGGGGGGTATGAAATTCGAAAGGGGATAAACTAGAGGGGCCAAAGTTGCTCTTTTGTAACTAAGGGGGCTAAAACCACACAATTAGAAAATGTGAGGGGCCAAAAGTGCAATTAAGCCTCTGTTTTTTTTTTTTTTTAACAGTAAAAGCAAATTCTTTCATTAGAAAAAGTGAAAAGGGTCACAACATAATTGTAGCAAACGTGTTTTTAGGTAGTATCCATCCACTTAAAAGAGAAACTCTAACACTAGAGCCTAACCACTCATGATTCACGAAAGTCACCAGGAGCCAATTTAGCACGACTAAACCAACATCTAAAACCCAGCTGTTAGCTTTAACACATTATTCCGTCCACGATCATTGACTAAAAAGATAAGGGAACCACAATCTTTCTATCTATCCAGTTAGGGATCAAATTTTTGGCTACTGTAGACATGTTTTGACTTTAAGTGTGCTCAGGTGTAAAATTCAGAGAGGGTTCATAGAAGATTTCTAACTAACATTTCTTATGAATTTCTGATTCTCATTGAATGAATAGAAAACAGTTACAAGCAGCTTTATATAGAAGCTGAAGGTTACCTGCTATAGCAGGTTAACCTGTTACAAAACTGACATGTGTTCGTCACTTGACAGCCATTCATAACTGTCAAGTGCCAGTTCTACATAGCTGGAACACAATATAACTAAGCTAGGCCAACTACATCTCTTATATCAGAAATGTCAAAATTGATCCCATAGCGGATGGGAGTGAGATTGCGAGGGGGATGATGTGCATATGCGGCGTTTGTGAAAGGATGGTTACCGAACACGGGTGAAGTAGACCGTGGAAGAGGGGTCATGGGAAGATGGGTTTATGGAGGAGTGAGGTACCATGGGGGTGATATGGTAACGTGAACTCATCTTTGAAGATGCAGGGAACTGGAGAGGCACCAGCAGCCTCGCTCCCACTGATGGGGGAGAAAACCACCACAAGGGAGGGGGGAAATTTCCCAACAACATAGTGGTTTTGAGAAACATTCATACTCTTTTATTGCACATAGAAAAAAACTGTCCAATGGCGGATAACATTTTTATTCTTGCACACCATTTTTCTGTCTACATAATTTGCATATAGCTTGAAGTGATTTCTTTAGAATTTAGACTGAAAATTTTAAATAATTAGTGTCTTGTTTGGCCTCTTATATTAATTTTCCTTCCGTTTCCGTGTTATCTAAGCTACCTCTTTTTATTGTTCCTTCCATACCAACAAAAAACGTGTATTTGCAGATCGTCCAGCTGGAATCCTGGAGGCAAGCATGAGGCAGGATATGATGCTTTCATGACTGGATGTATCTTTGCCCAGTTATGCAGTGATTTAGGAGTTGATTTTAAACTCCATGAATCTTCAAAACAATTAGCTTTCAATGAGAAACTACAGAAATACATTAATCGTCTATATCTTAGTTATATGCATGGGGATATTATAGATCTAAATACCGGTTATACGGTTGAAAATTCTTCACCAAGCTATAACCTCAAGAGACGGTACCAACAAATTTTGTTTGAGAACATTGTTATTATCTGGGGATTTCCTTCTAACCTGAAGGCAAGCGAAGTACGAGAGTGTTTATCTAAAGTTTTCGGTTTAACTTCTGTAGTTTCTGTCTACCACTTGGATGCAACAGCAGTGTTTGTACAGTTTAACAAGACTCAATTAGTTTCCGACTTTCTTTTGTTGAAGGAAAGCTTAGAGAGAAGTAATGGTCCAATCTCAGTTTTGCATCCGCTGGGAAAACTTTTGGAAGGTGGAAATACATGTGCTGCTAATTATGATGCTTATAAAGAAATTTGTGGTTCACCCTTATCAGAAACTCTGTTTGCTGATCAGGCAAAGGCAGTTGGCATGAAGTGGAAAACTAAATTGATCGAATACAAGGAATCGTTGAGGAGTGATGAACATGAAAATCCAACTATAGAAGAGAATGTAAATGATGAAGCTATTAGTTTGTAGAAAATATCAAGCCAAATACAATTGATCAGTTAAGAAAGGTTCAATCTCGTAGGCAAGCCTCTCCATTTGAGATTGAAGATTCCTGTGTCGCAGAAGTCAACTTGTGGTTTTTGGCAAATTATGTGTACACGATCAGCATGCACCATTCAATTTGTTTTTAGTGTAGTATTAACCAAATTTAAAAGAAGAAATCTTTTGTTCTATGACTAAAGAATTTGGTTAAAATTAGGTGTAGTATCTTTTGTCATGAGTTAAATTCAGCTGTACTAATGTGGGTGGGTTTAGTAGGAGAGGTTAATCTTCCTACAAAGTGGCATACCAAAGTTTGAATCATGGCAGTAAGAGCTACCCGTATTTAGTGAAGAACCTACAAAAGAATTATAGGTAATATGATCATTTATTGTTATTGATCAAAGTTCTTAGTAGGATACTTCTCGTGATGTATTATAATCAAAATTCTTAGACTTGAAAGGAAAAAGATTATTGTTTTGCATAATAGTTTCATGAAGTCTGTATATACACATTATCTGTTTAACTGTTTGTATGAAGACACAGTCAAATAATCTGTAAGCATTTTCTATTAGCTGCATAAATCGTTTTCTTAGATAGATGAACTGGATTTTCACCCAATGAAAAGATGAGTGAACTGAATTGGGAACTTTACTTTTTTCACTTTCCGCTGTATGAAATTTGAAATATTCAAGTTATGAATTTTATGTTAGACATTAAGAATAAAACATCTTCAATCTTCATTGTTCAAAATTAAACATCTTCAGCTGTATCCGATACATCAATTGGTCACAGAAAAACCCACTCAAAACAAAAGAGATTTGAACATTGAACATGCTGATGGTGTTCAATTACATACATGCATTGTACTGTTCATGTATTTTGGCGATGTATGACTCAAATACAACTTCAAAACTCACTCTTATGTCTAGTGTGGGTTTATGTTTAATCCCACATGGCCTACAGATTCCCGTTCTAATACATGTTAATTGTTAAATGTGATTTTTTTTTGAAAGGATGTTAAATGTGATTGAAATCTCATTCTCAAAACATATGTACATTGCACAGCCTAAAATTCTTTACATTGTAAGACCCAAATATAATTTCAATTAACACGTTATGATACGAAACTAAAACCTATCACTACGAAAACTATAAGAAACTAGGATTCTAAGCTAAAATGACAAGATAAAACTATCTCAGAGAATATGCTTAAAAGATCCTCTTTTAGAATAAGCTAGAAGATTCATTATTCTATCCTCCATGATCCTTAGGTTATTTGAAACTTAATTCTTGTTTTCACTTTTGAGGAAAAAAAGTGAAACTAATTCAAATTAGTTATCTTATAACAGATAACTTTTATTGATTCTCATTCTTTTTAGGGATGAGTAACTCGTTTGGTTATGTTAAAGGATTAAACGAGTTAAACGTTAGGAGAAAATACTAATATAACAATTAAAATACCAGCCTTTATCATTAAATAAGATTACAATTTGAATCCCAAGAAATACCAACATAACAAATAAAATACAACATTTGTAATAAAAAAGAATATTACAACTTTGTATTAAAAATTGATTAATTTAATTATTAAAAGGAAGATGTTTTATTTCTAATCTCTAAAATAAATTCATAACTTTAATTCCTTAAGATTTCAAAAATAAAACTTCCTACATCAGATAGTTGTTGTACAGTGAAAAAGTAACATTTCCCAATCAGTTCATACATTTTTTTTTTGGTTGAAAATTGAGTTCATCCATCTAAGAAAACGATTTGGAGCTAATAAAAAATGCTAAGCACATTAATTAACTGATTTGATAAGAGGCGCATGGGCTATATATCTGAAACAAGCAGGAGCAGTGACAGTTGTGCATGTCCAAAACGTGTCATGGAAAATCTTCCCTTCTCTGATGTCAGAATTCACCTAATGCTCAGAAGTAGTCACCTAAAAATGCCAAAAATATTGAGTAGTACATGCATTGTTAGCAGGTCCCTCATTGTATCCCTTTATGGGTTCACATGCATGTTTCCATGAAATCTTTGCCTTGGAAGATGATTTTAGGGTAGACAGTCATAGGTAGTAGAAGCAGAAATTGAAAGCATGTCTATCTCCATTTGCATGGGTAGCAGAAGCATACTTCCAATTGCCACAAAACTTCTGTGAGTTTCACATGCATTTGCTGCTATAGATTATAACCGTACTAGTTGACTGAGTTCAAAAAAAGGTCATATTTTCTAAGGTGCACACTATTCTAAAGAATTTATTTGCATTACTTTGCAAATCCCTAAAGTTACAACAAACTCTTCTTGGGTGCCAAAGTTTTATTAAAACTTCTGAGGCTCAAAGAATAAGATTATCCATAAGGTGATAAAAATGAGTAGAGGATCATTAGAACGAAATTTGTGAAAGAGGGAATTATTTATGGACTAAAAAAATATAACCTTTTAATTTATAATATTAAGATTTTATATTAAAAGAAGATTAAGTAGACTTTATCGGATCTATATTGACATAAAAACCGATGGTATGCTGACTGACATATTTTAAGGTTAAGCTTTAAACATATAAAGGCTGATCAAACATCAATATAGTGTGACATAAGTTGAAGGTAGAGTTTGACTACATGTTGTGTGTATGAGTGTTTTTATGGTGTTTATTTTTTGGTGTTCCGCCTATATACGGTGTCTTTAGTTTGCATTCTCTGAATCACCGGTCTCTATTCGTTTTGAACATATATCTCATTTTTAAATAAAATTTGTTGTTAAAAAAAAATGTGACATAAGTTGTAGATATTTGAATCACTTAACCATTAAGTCAAGAGTTCAATCCATGGTCAATATGAAAAAACATTTGTATGAAGAGGTCAACACCTCAAATAAATCTCACTTATATCGAGAAATTAGTCTCTGCAGTTGCATGCAGAGATACTTTTGTTTTAAAAAAAAAACTCAGTATATTTTATTGTCTAAATCAGTCAATCCAAAAGGTCTAATGTGGAAAAATGATGTATTTTCTTAAGCAACAATTATATTTGTATATTTTCTTTAAAAACAAATGATATTTATATATTTAATATTTCACAATATTTATTTAACGTATCATTTTATCTTTATCAATATCTTCCTATCATATTATTAATCTATCACTTTTATCATACCATTTATTTTATCTCTTTCTATCTTAAAATGTAAATTATTCTCTTTCTCAAGCTAGCTAAAAATTGGACCACCGTTGGTATAATCAACTTTTGAACAACTCATAATGATCATGCCACATGAACTTTTTTTTTTTTGAAAGGATGGTGGGTTAAGCCACGTGAACTTGTTACTAACAAATAACTATTCATTTTGATATTAAAACTTATGTTGTTTTTTTTTATAAGGCCAGAAGAAAGGTCGGGCATCCAAGAGAAAAAACTATTGTTGTGTGTCTAGAGTCTAGACACATACATTTACTTTGTTGCCACAATGTTATTATTGATTAGATTTTATCGAGTACAATATCATTATCAACTTTAATTTGACATTAACTTCTTGGCACCTGTTTCTGTTTCTCCCTCAAACGCACTTTCAACACTGAAGAATAAAAAAATATCTTCTCTTACGTCAAGTGTCGTAAAGTATATTTTATGTGTCTTATAATTTTTTTCTTTTATAGGAAATGTGTCTTATAATTAACGTGTGTTTTACTACGCTGACCTAAAATTAAACACAACATTACTGTGGTCAAATATTTTGTAAGGAATTTCATGGTGGTCAAAATTTTCTGAGTATAGAAAATTTTAGGTCCAATTTTATTTACATTTTGCTGGATTTTCGAATTATTAAGATCCACTCGCATGATCAACACTAAAAAAATACGTTAATATATGTGCGATTCTCCTCTATATCAATTTTTTCTTTTGACAAAGCCTCTATATCAATTTTGGTAGGTTAATTTAAATTCTTACAAAATAATTGTAGTAAGTAACCAATCGGATCCAATAAATAATGTAATAAACATATAAATACTCCCCCCATAGGCTTAGGCTATATGGTAATTTAAGTTTATATTATTTTACCAAAATTTTGATTATTTTAGAAATTCAAGACACAATAAAGTATGCTTTTTCCTTTGTATTTATTATAAAAAAACTAAATTAAAATAAATAATAAACGGATTTTATTTTACTAAATAAATTATGATAAATGAATATTTATCGTCTAAATTTAATGTTTTATTATAGTTTCTGCAAATATTGAAATACAAAATATTGGGAAGAAGATCAGCCGAGTTGGGTTTATAATGGAAGAGTTTAGTCTAACGTGACCGTTGTGAATTTGTTAAAAAATTACATCAATAATAATAATAGATGTGTGGAGTAAATTAACCAAACAACTATAATAACGTGTGTGACAGTTATAAACACAAGCAAAATTAGAAAACAACGAGAGACAAGAGATATAGCACAAGCAAATTTGTTTATCCAGTTTAGTCCAATGCTGACCTACTATGGGGAGAGAGCAACTCCCCGTTCCACTGTAATTTTTGAGTAACTTTACAAAAGATTACAAGAATAAATATTCAAATATAATTATACCTAAAGTCCCAAATCTCTTCCCGTGACCAAAGAGACTTAATCCTAATAGTATTTCTTCAAGGTGAATCAATGGTGATTCAATCCCAACCCTAGTGTTTGTTGTCAAGAGAAAAACACTACAAACCTTAGTTTTGTTGTTGGCTTCAAAACTCTGTTTTTCTACTCTCTACTTTTCATTTGATATAAGATCTGTATTTATAGAAAAATATAACCTTAAAATTAGGAACATAAAATATGCCAAAAATACGTTTTTATTTTTCGCCTTACAATTACATCTTGGCACGATTTTTCCAGAAACTTGCTTCAGAAATTTTTCAACAATCGTGACACAATTCATTCAATCGTGACACAATTTCTTTTCTTCCGTACCTGATTTTAAGTTAACTCTCTCAATGACGAACCAGAATTTAAATCTAAATGGAAGAAGCGCTCATAATTTGTGTTTGACGAGTCTCAAACATGATTAAACATGTGAGAATAAAAAGAAAAAAGAATGGGACAGAAAAAGTAATAATTAATTAAAGTGCTTATCCAAATACGCGTTTATCTAAAGGATAAATGCAAATGGCAATTGAGCCTTGTCTACAAACATAGACAGGAATTGAAAATGGTGACAGAGAAGAGTTTCCATTCAAAATGGGAAAAACATATAATATAGAAACTGCCAAAAAATAGTGGCAGCCACCCACTTAACAAATTTAACTTGAAGAGGACCACTTCACATACTAACCTCCTAAATTGATGTTGTTGTTTTTTTTTTAAAAATAAAATAGTTAGTGGTTAGAACTCACATATTGAGGTATTAAGGATTCTAACCACGTAATATGCAATATCCCTATCAACTAAATTAAATTTACGAGGATATATTTGGATGTAATAACGTTAAGATTTGTATCTTTTGACTCGAAATATAATTTTTTAAACTAAAATAAAACTTATTGTTCAACTCAAGTTTACGGAAAATTGATATAAACATAAACCAATCAATTTCAACTCACATATAACTAAATTAATTTTACAAAATCAATCCATTCAAAATTAATTTTTGTCACTTTAGAACCAATACATACTTAACTGATCCAAGAACATTTGAATAAGATGGTAATAAATTTTTTTAACATAACCAAATATCATTGTTTCGAATTCAACTATGAGAATACAATAATGTTGAATTCTCCTATGTGGCTCGAGGAATCAGTTGCACCAGTCCAAAAAAATACTCCATCTGTTTTAAAATACATGTCGCAATTTTACAATGTGTACTATTCATATAGCTTACCTTGACCTTATTTTTTAACTAATATATAAATATAAATGTTAGCATGTAAGACGTTTGATTTGTCTCGATTAATATTTTTAAAATATCAAATTTTTATAATTTTTTATTATGTTCAGTTAAAAATATTAATGATTATAGTTGTGTATTGACATGTGTGTAGTGGTTGAGTGCGACATGCATTTTGAAACGAAGGGAGTACACACTTAACATGTGATTTGTGAACCATTCAATAAAGTTGATGCGTCTATATTAACCGCTTCTAGTGTGCTCTCAATTCCTATTCCAATTTGGATAGAGTTTTTATTTCATACGTTTTTCTCTCCGTTCTTTCGTTCAACTTCTTCTCCTTTCCCTCATTATATTTCTCATACTTTGCAAAAATTTGATCATATCTTGTCTTTTTTATTTTAAATTACACACCTGCTTTTTATATGACCTTATTTCGTAGTTCATTCTCCTCAACCAGAATATTTTTTTCATCTTTACATGATTTTATTCATGCAAGATTTTCACAGAAAGAAAGAAACGAAATAGGATGTGGCTGATTTTTTGAAGAGAAATGAGTATGCGCAGGTGAGTTTATCCATAGTTATTCATTTCCTTAAATTTGATCTTTGATTTTATATGGGTAATTATATATGTAGTATACCAATTGGTACTCTCATAAATAAAATCCTTTGTTTTTTTTATTTATTTTTTAGTTTGATAATGTCTTGTTTATTTATAGAAGAGTTCATACATGTCCTACATAGCAAAATCTGTTTTATATTGCTTATTTTTCAATCTCTTTATACTTGTTTTATAGATTACATATTCATTAGTATGCATGACTTAATTATGAGTTGCATATAAGATGGATGACAACAGAGAGAATTGGATCTACCTCATCGGAATAAAAATGTGTCCCTAAGCAAATTTACGACCACTAGATGATTTTTTTTCCCTCAAAATATAAAAGATAATCAATTTTGTCTTAGAATATTAAAAAAGTCAATATTAAATTTTGTAATATTCTCACACATAAATTTTGTAATATTCTCACACAAAATGAACATATTAACTACACTATCGATTAAACTAAATATTTGTGAATTTTGCAACGAGGGTTAATGATTAGGGACAAATAGAGTATAACAAAGAGAGAATTGGATCTCATGCATGCTCTTATTAATCATTTAGGTCATTAAGTATACCTTTAATCGTCCCATAATTACTTTTTAAATGGTAGCTACAAGGACAACTTGCTGGAGCATAGATTTGAATATGTAATTCTCCATTTCTTAGTGTGTGAGTTTCGTACGCTCTTTCCAAACAAAAAAAAGCACGAGCAAAATTATTTAGAGATTCATATGCATGTTTATTATCGATCTGTTTAAAGGTTGGATCAAGAAAGGAGATTTTCAAATACAATTGAGATAAATATGAGCACCTACGAATGCTTTTAATTTAAAGAATCTTACAAGTCTAAGTCGTTTGGACCACTTCAGATGTTATTAACGTACAGAATCCAATGGAACACTCTAATTTTGAATCATTTTCTGCATGCTAATTTAAATTTGAATTTTTTTTAAGGTTTTTAAATTTGAAATTTAGTAACCAGATATTCTCATACTAAGCAAACGTTAACTCATGTATATTAAATATCCAGAAAACTATTAAAAGTGAGCCATACTTAATAACTAGGGAAAGGGAAGCTTGCAAAATTTTCAGAATATATTTTAAAAAATAGTTAATATTATCAAGTTATTGACTTCAACAATAATTCTATCCTTGCCAATTAATTAATAAACGACAAGATTTATGTCTCTGATTTTTAAGGTAACACAATGTGAAGAAACTCAACAAATATGCATAATTGCAGGTGATTTGATAAAATATTGAATATGTAGAAGAATGCATGGCAAGAAGGGTTTTGTTGGTTGGTATAGTTTTGGAAATATGTGATGAGACATTTCATGTTGACAGAAGAGAGAGAGCACAACCCGGGAATGGTTGTAAAGAGAGTCTTTGCCTTTGTTGGGAGTGTGCTCTCCCTTCTTCTGTCATCATCACATCACTCACACTATACTCTCCATCTTTGGCTATATGTGAGACATTTGCACGACTATCTCATACCAATCAAGGTAATGTCACCCTTTTCTATACTTCATGTTCATTGTTTTGATTATATGCCATCTTTCAATTATGACATATTTTGTTTTGATTTAGTGTAGGGACACCCTATATTAAGAGTCCTAATTAATGACAATCAAACCTACAATATAAATGAATCACTTTTTTTAAAGTAGGAGAAACAAAGTGGGATGATACATAAAAGGCCATTGAATAGTATTTGCCACTTAATTGAACAATTTTTTTTTAGGTTTGTTTGATGCCAATAATGATAATTAAGCAAATTCAAATTGTTTGATACCACTTAATTAACAAGTATTATTAGACAACTATCTTGGATTGTCGACTTGACTTTGACCGTTGAATCTTGAATTATTGACTTAACTTTGAAGGTTGAGTCTTGTTGTCGAATTATTATAGAACTTCTAAATTATTCTTGCCCTAATTCCTTAGTGACTGAATCATTGATTCTAAAAAAAAATCATAATTCATGAGTGAGTTTAAGATCAAAATTAAGCATGGATGAACAAAAATTCATAATTAGTTTCAAGGGTTTGGATTTATTCCTATGCTACAAAGACGAGAATTCATTAATTCAAGTGCTCGTAAATTCAACTTATATTCCGCAATACGAACCGTAGTTCACATTAATGATGATCAACATATAAAAGCTTTAAGAATATAAGGAAAATAATCCAACAAATTTTTTCAACATTCAACAATCAAACTTCAAGTCATAGAACAAAAGATGTTACCTAGATATACTCATCCCTAACAATTGAAGATCTACTCATGATATCAGATAATGAATACAAGAGTTAATAGATTTACACATAAAATCATCATGATAAGTCATGGTTGAATGATGTCAAGCGCCAGTTAAATCACCAAAGAACTCATCCTTGATGTGCAGTCGCCATCTTCTTTGAGAAAATTAAGAACCCAAGTTTTTTTTTAAAACCTTTTTGGCTTTTATAGATGTCAAAAAAGTACTAACATATAATTGCAAGTTGTGCGTTGAGAATAGGTATTGTTGTGCATTGGACACCACTAAAATAAATAAGTCGAAGGAGTGACGATATTTATTTTCATAGTTTACGATGTATTTTGATTTTGATGTTTTATCTGTTTCATTATCATTTCTCACTTTTAGTAAGATTTTAAGTTCTAAAATTGAGAAAAAAGTTCTGAATATAGGTTTCACTAAGATGCATAAGTAACCTTACTTGATTTTTCAGTTATGCTTATATTCATTATTTTTTCTCTCTATTTTACTCTCTAATTCTAGTTTTTCATGTTGTATTTGATTTAATTTTTTTTAATTAATTTTTTTTCCTACACTATTCATCTGAAATACTAGATTTTAATAAGTTGCCCATTTTAGTTTTTTTTTTACCGAAACAAAGTTAACTATTATCATTAATCAACCAATGTTCAATACAAGAAGGGTAAGAATCAAAAATACGATGACTAGCCCAAGAACAGGCCGCCCTAACTAAAGTATGAGCAACCATGTTCGCTTGTCTCCTAACAAACTTCACCTCGAAGTTGGAATGTAAAGATAACTGATAAATAATACTAGAAACAATAACAGAGAATTCTGAATCACTACGGCCCGGAGATGATAGAGCTTGCACTAGAGTAGACGAGTCGGACTCGAAGACAACTCGGTTCCATCTGTTCGCATCAACAAAGTGAAGGGCCTCGAGTAAGGCTACTGCCTCCCCCTCCAATACTGTCATATTTTCCCGCTGCCATTTCGTTTGAGCCCGAATTAATTGCCCGCGGAAGTCTCTAACACAACATGCAAAAGATGTAATATGGTTGCGGTCATGGAACACGGCATCCACATTGCACTTCAACCATGACTCGCTCGGTTTCTTCCAAACTGAGTTGTTACCTTGCACTCTATTATGTTCGTGTTGCACAACTGGTGGTGAGCATTGTTTATGAACCTCTTGCCATTGTTGCCATGCATCTAGTGCTGTCCTTCCAATGCTCGTTGAAGTATGATGGGCGTCATTCCAAATGACATCATTATGTGCAGCCCAAATTTGCCAAAGAAGTAAAGCCACCCGACCAGCAATGTCTCGACTTTTTGAGTGACATATATCAAAAACAAAATCTGTCAAACTGCTCACAGTTCCAGCTCGCGGTTGTAGCACAGTCAAAAGCCCTGCCCAATACCAACTCTCCGCGCCACCGTACAACCCACAAAAGAATGCCAATCATCCTCAACGTCTGTATTACACCAAGGGCAGATCATCTCTCATTGTACATGTCGTGATTGTAACTGGAGACGCGTCGGAGCACACTCTCTACAAATTCTCCATAACAAATTACGAGCTTTATGAGGGGAATTCACCTTCCAGATTCTATGCCACTCTCCTTCAACATGGAATCGATCAGTATGTAGCAACTCCATCATAGCCAGTTTATAACCAGTCTTAACACTATACCTCCTGTTACGTTCCATCATCCACGCTATTCTATCATTCTGGACTTCCCTTAACAGTGGTGTGTCGAGAATAGTTTGCACCATATCATCAGGAAACAAAGTTGCCCATTTTAGTTATTTTTTAATCTTAGTGCTATGATACAAACTAATGATACCTGGTAATTCTTGTGATTTTTACTAATTTTCCTTTAATGTTTTAGTCTTCATCTAAATATCCCAAATTTCATTATTTATTTTTATCAAATCTAAATCTATTATATATTCATCCATTAAATGTCACCCATCATATTTTCTAAAGTATTGTCTATCTCATTTTTGTAGAGTATAGATGTCCACATAGCTTTCCATATATTCTTCACAAATCTTTATTTTTATATCATTTGGTAATTTAAGGTTCCATATACATCTTAATATTTTCTAAATTTTTTATTTATCTTCAATCTTTCTCATATGTTATGTCCTAATCTTTTATTTTTATTTCTTTTACTTTTACACTAAATTCAACAATGCTTTTTTTTTCTTTCTTTCTCATACCTTTCTAAGTTCTCAATTTTTTTTAGTATATTTTATTCTTTTATAACTAATCTTTATATTCTTTGTATATTTCATTCACTAATACCTCTTTTAATATAGGTTTCTTATTGTTTTGATTAATATTTAATTTTTTTTAATAGCTTCTTTTATTGATTTTCTATTAAACACTAATAGTCTCGTTCTTTCTAAATTATTCATATTCTATTTTTTAAATATGTTTTAGATCATTTATTTGTTATGATAATCTGTTAATATCATTTTCTTCAATTTTTTCTAGTTCACTACATCTAATTGTTTTGGTGTTTGATTTTTTTAATTCTAATACCTTTGATATATTTTATATAAGTTCCTAATTTAGTTATTTCATTTTTGTTTGGATGGTAAGTCTTCCCTATGTCTTCAAATAAAAATAGAATTTATATTATTTTATTATTTCTAAACTTATATGATACTATCAGTACTAGAAAAAGATCAATTAGCGATAGAATTTTTTAAAACAATGACTTTATTCAAAGAAGTTGAATTAATGTATAAAGAAATAAATAACGTGATGAATGAGATAAATACAAATATTATTTTATTGATAGAAAATACTAATAAAATTCTATATTATGGTAAATAGAACTATTTACCCTTAATACTATTCATTTCTTACATGATTTAAGACATACATAATTATATGTATTCATGCATGACAACAATACTCCTTTATCATGGTTTCTTTTTCTTTTGCTTTAAGACACATCTTCACGTTTGGCACTAGTTTCAGTCTTCTTCTCATGCATGCACCATTCACATGCATGGTTACTACTTCCTTTGATGCTTGAACAAAAATCACTTAAGACACTTGTCTTATAATTCATTAATTCTTTGTCTAATGAGTAAAAAGGAAATTCAAAGCTTGTTAGTAGCTTCATATCCTTTTCGTTGATTATCTTACTACATGTTTTGCTTAAGATCAACATATTTCTTGTCTTGCTAAGAACCTCAACATAAGAATTCATATTAATTGATTGACATTGAGAATATATGCTTGCTAATTGATTAGCAATGATCCTACTCATTTGTTCTTCACTAAAACATATATGCTTACTAATTTGATCTTTTGCTTAATCCACTAATGGATTAAGCAAAGAATAAATGTTTTAGTGAAGAACAAATCAGTAGGATCATTCCTAATCAATTAGAAAGCATATATTCTTAATTTCAATCAATTAATATGAATTTTTATGTTAAGGTTCTTAGCAAGACAAGAAATATGTTGATCTTAAGCAAAACAAGTAGTAAGATAATCAATGAGAAGGATATGAAGCTACTAACAAGCTTTGAAGTTCCTTTTTACTCATTAGACAAAGAATTAATGAATTATAAGACAAACGTATTAAGTGATTTGTGTTTAAGCATCAAATGAAGTAGTAACTATGCATGTGAGCGGTGCATTCATGAGAAGAAGGCTGAACAGAAGCTAGTGTTAAGTGTGAAGACACGTGTCTTGAATTAAAAGAAAAGAAGCCATGATAAAGGAGTAGTGTTGCCATGCATGAAGACATGCAATTACTTGTGTCATAAATTATGTAAGAAATGAATAGTATTAAGGGTAAATAGTATTGTTCACCATAATCTAGAATTTTATTAGCATTTTCTATTAATAGAATAATATTTATATTTATCTCATTCATCATATTATTTATTTATACATTAATTCAATTTCTTCGGATATAGTCATTGTTTTAAAATTCTGTCGCTAATTGATCTTTTTCTAGTAGCGATAGTACTATGTTTAGAAATAATATCCTCATGAGTTTAGCTCAGTTGGTATGGACAATGCATAAAATATGCAAGGTCCGGGGTTCAAACCCCAACCACCACAAAAAACTAGAAATAATAAAATAATAGAAATTTCATGTTTATTTGAAGACATAGGAAAGACTTATCACCCAATGAAAAATGAAATAACTAAGTTAGGAACTTCTATAAATATATCAAAGGTACTGAAATTAAAAAATCAAACACTAAAACAATTAGATTTAATGAACTAGAAAAATTGAAGAAAATGATATTGACAAATTATCAAAATAAGTAAATGATCTAAAAACATATTTTAAAAAATAGAATATGAATAATTTGGAAAGAACAAGACTATTATTGTTTAATAGAGAATTAAAAAAAAAAAGAAGCTATTAGAAAAAAATATTAAATATTATTTAAGACAATAAGAGTGTATTAATAGAGGTATTAGTGAAGGACATATACAAAGAATATAAAGATTACTTATAAGCAAGATCGACATGTCTCATATGATTCAAAATCAAAATAGTTCAAAATTTCATCTTTGAGGAGCTTGGGAATGCGGTTTTCATTTATATGACCTAAACGACAATGTCAAAGGTAAGCCAGATTTAACTCATTTGGTTTTATCGTTTTAGCAATAATGTTATATATTGGCATGTCAAGATCAAGGATATAAAGTCAATTGTTCATGATTGCATTAGCAGAGAGAATATTATTCAAATAAATAGAACAACATTTATCTTTTATTATAAACGAAAAAACAAACTTGTGCAAACAAGAAACAAAAATAATATTCATGCTAATTGCAAGTACATAATAACAATTCTCTAACTGAATTATTAAACAAGTAGGTAAAGTCAAAAAATAAGCTCCAACAGCCAAAGCGACAACATTTTTTACGTTGTAACTCTTAGATTGACTTCCTCTTTTACCAATGCTCTACTCCTTCTTAGTTCCACATCCAATATCTATTTCTTTTGATGTTGAAGTAGATGAATTAATTTCTACAACAAATATACCTAAAGAAGAAGGAGGCACAATTCGATTTTTTCTTATCTTCTAGACATTTATGGCAACTTCTCTTCCAATGTTTGGTCTTACCGCAATAGAAACAATTGCCTTCCTTAGATACTCCTTCAGTAGGCTTCAATGCTTGGATTGATGGCTTATTAACTACTTTGAAAGTAAAAGCAAATAAAAAGTTGCCCTTAAGTAAAAAGTGTTACTCAACCTCCCTTGGGTTCACTCTTGTAACGGGCGTTGTAGGTATTAACTTTGTTTAGATGCTGCCATGTAGTGAACAACCTATTTAAGGTTGATTAGCAAAAACGGGTTGGATTATTAAATTCAAACCACATTTCAAACACGTTGTCATTGAAATATTATACTTAATATACACTGCCAACCTACAACTTCCAAAATACTTGAACTTTCCCTCAAGCAAGATTATGTCTGCGAACCAACTCAACAAACAACACTGTAGGAGGAACACCCAAATCGAATAAGAGCTTGTCGCCCTGTTGTAGCCGATTTTCCCTAACAAATTGGAACCAACCTCCTCCCAAGGACTTTTCATGCTGGTAGCGTTCAGCGGTAACGAGGCGGCACTTGTATTCTTCATCAATAAGCACATCAACCGACATCATTGTTTTTCTTGGTTGCTTTAAAATCTCCCTTGATACTTGTAACGTCCTGGATTTTGATCCAAGAGATTACGCCTAAATCATTTTCATTTATAGAAAATCACTACTATTTCTTTTTCTTTAAGAAAAATAAGACTATTTTTTTTTCCTTCAATGAATCGGTAATAAATTCTTAATAAAACCTATACAAAATTCATAACATAATTCAATTAAAATTCTTAAACTAAATATCCTTCAAAATCACTTTTAAAGTTACAATTCAATCGAAAACCCAATTTCATCCCCGTACGCGTTCATCACACATCAAACTTCATACATATCTTTGGTACCTACAACATTATATTAATGTAAGGGTCAATTTCCTTATCCAAATTGGTTCATACTCAAAGCACAAGAAACAATGTCATAAAATAGATAGTATCAAAACTTCTCAATAAAAAAGAATTAAGAAAAATACATTCAAGTCATATTCTTTAAGTAAAGTTTACACACATTTCATTTGCATTATAATATTTTAATCAATTATAAAATCACAAATATACAACTGACTCAATGCAATTATATGCGTAAGATGCATGCTCTTATAACTATATGATCCGGATATAACCCGCCACACTGGCACCACACAGATGCATATGCTAATGCATGATCATGAAAATTAATCCTAAATCCCGCCACTTAGGCACAACAATGCAACATGATGTTATTCCGCCATTAAGGCACCACAAATAAATATATTATTAACCCGCCACTAAAGCAAATGCATAGTCAAATAAAATACCCGCCACTTAAGCAAACACAGTCAGAGATTAACACATCGTTGTCCACATGAACCAAAAGTCAATCCTTTCATAAAACTCATATCTATATTTTTTATTTCTTTTGTTTATCAACAAAATCTAACACTTCTCTCCCAATACCACAAAAACATATATTCATAGAGAAATAAAATAAATGTCATTCTACATAACATTATCATACACACATCATATAAAATATAATTAAACTAATAACTTTTATAAAAGGTTAAATTTTACCATATAAATTCATATTTCAGTTGTTTTGTTCTTTTCAACATATAAGAATCTCTACCTCTAATTCATAACATCATCCTAGTACTTAGTATGGACGTATGGGAAAAAAGCCCTTAACTCAAGAGTTTTTCTTCCTAGCCGAACTCTAAACCACCTCAAACTCACAGCTACGGTGCAGACACATTTTCTCTCACTCCAGGAATTATTTTGACGATCGGACTGTTGATAACGAAGAACCGCATGTCGTGAACATGCTGTCCAAAAATTAGCCCCAATCGAACGATGAACGAAGGCGCAGTCGCACATCTACAATGACAGGTTAGAGAAAAACGAAAATGGCTTTTAATATAACAATAATTACAGGATTAGGAATTGACGTATTGGAAGTATAGAAATAAACAAGAGAAATGAAATTTAGATTACCTTAGGACTACCACAATTGTGAGAAGAAAGACTGCTAGATGATTATTTTACGTAAAAGGTGTGATGATAGGCAGAGAATGACCATGATAATGGTCAATTGAAAGGGAAGTAACAATAGACATTCAATTGGCCACCATTAGGGAATTATGATGATAATTCATGAGATATTATTATCATAGAGGAGCAGACAACCACCAGTGAAATTTAGGGAAGACATCATCCTAATTAAGAACACTTGATGTACTTAAAAATGCTTAACACCAACATGGGCCAATTTTGGCTATCTTGTACATGTGAGAGAGGCTGATAATCCTCATCAATTACGATTGTTGAACATAAATTATAGGGGTTATAACTGAACCAGGGAAAATAAAATAATAATATCTTCATGCACACTAAGCTTATTTTAAAGTGCCACACACATACACACACACATACCTAGAGATACATGGAAACATGGTTTATGAAAATCAGGGATGTTACAATACTTGGTTTGGAAAATGCTAACACAATGTAAGAAAAATCAAGTGAACATAATGCAGCATAAGTTGTAAATTATGTACATCGTGTTAACAACTTCTTCCACCACCTCCGCATTGTTCACAATTTCAGCTTCTCTAAAATAATCTGGACTTTCTTCACGGCCCAACAACTTGGCCCATTAGCTCGCAGAAAGAACAAATCCTGGAAAGTCTCTATCACTCTCCACTTCAGCAACAAATTAAAACGTCCCTTTCTCGCGAACAAACACACAGATTAAAATTGTACCATCTTATATTATTGGCCATTTTTCATGCATGCATGTCGATTATGGTAATTTAGTGTGATACAATATGTTTGTTTATATCATTATTTTATATGGTCTGTACTTAATTTGCTAACTTTTTTGTTATTAATTAGAACTCATGATATGGAAAGTTTTTGAACCAAATTTGACCTCTTCCATTGTGTCCATTTTCGATTTTTATACCTAAATATAGCAACATTGCTTTAATTGTTTCCATTTTGTGAATCAATTTTTTCATTCCTGATATGGTTTAGAATTTAGGGTTTGATGATCTGGGGTTTCATAACCTGTTTTAGGAACTGAGGCTTATATATATTTTTTCATACGCATTATGTATTTTAGCTTTTAAATGCATGTTCAACTCTTTCCATGTTCGTTCTCGTGAGCTTAGCTCAGTTGGTATGGACAATGTATAATATATGCAAGGTCTGGGGTTCGAACGCTGGACACCACAAAAAAAAACTCTTCCCATGTTCTAAATTATATTTTTTGATACCTAACTATGATTTGAAATTATTGTAGAAATTTGGTAGAGAGGGGTTTATTTGTGAGTGTGGTGAAACACGAAGAGGTATGTAATGATTATATATGTTTTGGTGCTTAAAATGATACATAAATACACACATAATCATGTATGTCAGTTGGTTTGGTGACAGAGACTTCTCTCACTTATGATTGCATAGAAATTGAAAATTAGGGTAATTGAAGGAGTTCTTGTAATCACAACATTGTAATCAAACATTCAATTTTAATGGAAGTCTTTGGTGGAGACGTTTTCCACCAAGAAGAATAGACTTACCCCTAAGCAAGGATCAAAAGGAGAACTACTACAAATCTCGGTGTCGTTTCTCTTCTCCTTCCTCTTTAATTTTGTTTAATTTGAGTATATGATTGTTCGATAATTGTTTAGAATTGATTTGAATGTGATCTTGTCTCATTTTGTTAACCTTGACTTAATTCATTGAATTAGGTTTTCTTTTAATTCACATTGATCAAATTTGGATTCAATCTAGTTATAGCTGATTTAATTGCACATAGGTTTGGTTTGAGAATTGTCTAGTTTTGTATATTGTGTGAGAATTAGTACTCATTGATTGCATTAAGATTTAACATTTAAATTTCTCAAGTCAATAAATTTTATTGTGCATTCAATTGTCTTAATCCTTTTGTCATTGTTATTGTTTCGAGCACAAATCCGATTAGTCAAATTGTTTTCAAACTCGCTCTCGCTAAAATCTCGATAAAAATTTTAAAACGCTATTCATCCCCATTCCCCTCTAGCTGGTATTCTACCATGCCATATAGACCAACAGTAATATGAGAATTTTAGGGGGATTACGAAGAATAAAGAAATTCAGAACTTGGTGAGAGAAATATGTTGGTTCGCTACTATGCATCATGAGGATTATTAGTTATTTCTAGTTATGCTCACTTCATAAATTTTTAATGAAAAACAATGATCGAAAATCTAGCAACCATGGTCCCAACTGATTCAAACCTCAAAAGTTAAAATGACCAAATATTGAGTGCCATAACTATCCATTGATTCAATTTCTTTCAAAAACTGGATTTCAACAGCATTAATGTTAATTTGAAAGGTCGTATTCTTTGATAGAGCCTTTAAATCTTCTTTTACACAAGAATGTTAACAATGATCATCCTTTTGATTTGGCAGATCCTCCCTTCCTTTATTTGAGGATTTAGGTCTGTCATTTCCCTTTAAGCATTCTCATAAAAATTCCCTTTCCTTCCATTTATTCTTCTGATCACATTCTTTCTTGTTTATTTCGATCACCATAGGTTTAACAATATATTTCTCGATACTTATTTCTTTTAACCTTATCACAATCCTCCAAGAAACTTTCCAATTCTTCAAGACTCATGTTTGCATTGTCTTTAGTTTCTTCTGACATATATTGCATACAATATAATCGAATTTGGGAGCAATGTTTGAATGATTTTCAGACAAACCTAATGATCCGTGAGACCCTTTTGGTTTTGAACCATAAAATATGTATAGTTCTTACCTTGATGAAAAAATAAATCGCATTTTCTTGTTCTGAAGTATAATTCAATTTCATATTGCCTTATCAAGGTTTGGAGTTTTCTCTCCACCTGCCCGCCGTTATGAAATTTTTCTAAAATATCCCAAGCCGAATGTTTTGCCATCAGAACCAATAACCGCAACCTCACTTTCACTCATGTTTAGGTGTAGGAAGGAATCAATAAAAGCTCTTGTACCATTTGGTTAGAGATTGATAATTGACATTGAAGAATAATAGAGAAGGAAATAATTGAGTCCAAAAATAGCTCTACTTTATATATACTAATTGCACTGAAGTAGTTGTAAATATACATGTACAAGTTAACTTATAATGTACCCACGTTCATCTAAAGATCGTATATTATAAGATCAATATATTTGCGTATGTTTCATGTTTGGAATTTTGATCTAAGAATATTATTTCAATCATGCATGAATGGCTAACTGAAAATGTATTCATCCTCTGACCCTACCTTTGACCCTCTCTTACATTGAGCCTCGAACAAAGTCATAATGTGTGTATTTTCTCTTTTTTCAATGACAAATGTTAGTCGCAGTAGTTAGTTGTTAGATTATTTTTTCTCCTTCTTCTGGGTTTGATATTAGGAAGTTTCTACAATTAGGGTGTACCGGTACACCTATTTTATAAATCAATAAATTAAGGATATTTTTATGCAATAAAGATATATTTATTGACTTTTATATTTTATAAAATATTAGTTCATAAGAAAAAGCATCATTTCATTCTTTATAAGAATCATACTAATTTTTTAACTTTTTATAATAAAATAATAATCAATATTCACTATTATGAGCAATAAAAATTAAAAAAAAGTTGAATTTTGATTTTCTGACATTTTGGAAAAATAAAATATAATTATTATAATTGTAACCGATAGAAAATATATTTTTTCTAAAAAAAACAACTCATTAACTATTAATTTAAATATGGGTGTACCGGTACACTCAAACTTTCTGAATGTACCGTAGAAATTGCATTGATATTATCTCTTAGTTCAAATCAGTTGAGTTATCCAATCCACCCTTTCATAATGTGCTACATGGCTAATTGAAAATGAATGGTTTTTTCCTTCACTTTTAACTTTTCTCAAAATATGAGTGTGTTTGACTTTGACACTGCACATGGTTCCTAGCTACTCTAATTTTAGTTTTTTTTTTTTTTAAGAAGTACTCTTATCTTAGTTAAAAGTTTACCAGGAAGAAAAATATATTTGCTTTGATTAAATCTTGATAAAATAAATTAATTAACTCATCTCATCACCCACAAGTTCAAATTAAACACCTTAGTCTCAAAAGTTAAGAGAGCAGGCATGTTGCCTTCCAATCAAACTGAGAGACAATGATTGTACAAGGAGTTGGTTTCATAAGTTGTTAAATAACTCAAAAGGAACCAGATCATTTGGTTCATCTAATGAAGAGAAAAAACACATTCCAATATTCAGTAGATCATTTTTTAAGAGCATTATATATTGAAGAATCCCTACTCTTATATATTTAAGACTTAAGAGTAATATATTGAAGCAATCTTTAAACACATGCCGGTCAAATCCTTTAATGACTATTTCTTTTTAAAAGAATATTAAAAAATATAAATACTACTCTTAATATATTTTAAAAGAATCTACTTTGTATATATTTTCAATATATTTTAGAATCCAAAGATATAATTAAATTTTATTTTTCTTCCCTCTTAATATATTTTCTTCAGTTTGCTCACTCAACAGATGGTACTAAAGCGCGATGTTTCATAGTGCACTTAATTGGGTTTTCTTGTGCATGAGTTCTTAGGAATGAAAGGAACATCATGATATTTAATAATAAGGAAAAATCAATCCCTCAGCTTCTCAATAAAATTAAGTTCCTTACTTTTTGTGGCTGAAGGAAAAATATGCAAACTTTTGCTTTAGGTTATCATAGTCGGTGGCTTTGCCCTTTTGTTTGTTTGAACATTGGTTTCCTTCTGTTGTTTTTTTTCCCGAATTACTATTTTTGTGGACTTTGGTATTTTTCTCTGGCACGTCTTGTACTAGGGAGAATGTTTTTTTATTAATATATTCAATTTTATCTTGTTCAAAAAAATATAAATCAAACTTCCTAAGTTTTATGTAAGTGTAAATGATCTTTAGATTCTTTATGGTACTCGTCACTAAATGACTCACATCTAGCTTATACCAAGAACATGGCTTGAAATTGGGTTTTAGTGTAAGAAAAAGGAAGGAAGTATATTATAGGATCCCACTTGAGTGACATTGTAGCTGAAATGTTACATGACATTGTTCAATCATAGTGTAGTTGAATAAAAATATATTTGTGCTTAATTAAAGTGCCACAACTGTATTTTTAGGGGTGTTCACAATGCAGTTAATTGATTAAACGTTTAATCAGTTTTCAGTAGAAAAAAAATCATCTGATCCAAAACTAAAATGATAGACAGTTTGGTTTGGATGTTTCACTAAAAATAAACCTGGTCCAATTTAATGTGTTTATCTTAGATTGGTTTTTTATATTCAAATTACAAATCTACAAAAATCTATAAATATAAATAATATAAAGACATGATAAAATAATATGTTTAATATAAAATATAACAAAATATACTAAAAAATAAACTTACAGAATGACAATGGTTGATTATGTTTTCAATATATGAAATTTACAAAAAAAAAATTAAATTAAACTAATAAAGTTATCATTAAAAAAATTAAAAAGCAACAAATAATAAATCAATTCAAATAATAATAATAATAATAATAATCAAATAAACAAGTACTAAAAAATATGTATGTGTGTTCGGTTTAATTTGGTCTCGTTTGAAAAAAGAATCGGAAATTTGATCCGATGAATGAAGTGACATTCAAACACATCTATTTAGTTTTGTATGGTTTTTGTTGGTTCCTCAAACACTTAGTTACTCATATGTTGATAAGGCAGACTCACTGATTGATAGACACATCACTTTTGGATATTGTGTACTTGTTGGAGGAAACTTTTTTTTTTTTTTTTTTTAAGAAGGTGTT